>Ga0134126_10000021_pt1 | contig 220054 bp, 189 predicted proteins | sample KB31752_FD_96881 | JGI IMG/M metagenome (GOLD analysis project Ga0134126, IMG submission 96881) | Terrestrial soil microbial communities with excess Nitrogen fertilizer from Kellogg Biological Station, Michigan, USA - KB3-175-2 | ecosystem: Environmental > Terrestrial > Soil > Unclassified ...
CGGTCCCTATCTGTCGTGGGCGCTGGAGATTTGAGGTGGGCTGCTCCTAGTACGAGAGGACCGGAGTGGACGTACCGCTGGTGTTCCGGTTGTCATGCCAATGGCACCGCCGGGTAGCTATGTACGGAAGCGATAACCGCTGAAAGCATCTAAGCGGGAAGCGCGCACCAAGATGAGATCTCCCGGGCCACAAGGCCCCTGAAGGACCCTCGAAGACCACGAGGTTGATAGGCGCGGTGTATAAGCACAGCAATGTGTTCAGCTAACGCGTACTAATGATCCGTGCGGCTTGACCATATAACCCCAAGACGCTTCGCTTGATGTGCTTCCTGCACGCGCAGGACAGCACGCTTCGATGACACGTCCTGGCTCGAACGATCAAACGCTTGTCACATCCCAAGATCCCATGCCGAAAGGCGCGTGCAAACTTGCGCGCCTTTCGCACCCCTTCCCTGGCGGCAATAGCGGTGTGGTCCCACCCGATCCCATCTCGAACTCGGAAGTGAAACGCACCAGCGCCGATGGTAGTGTGGCTCAAGCCATGCAAGAGTAGGTCACCGCCAGGGGCTTCATCCAAAACCCTCGAGGATTCCTCGGGGGTTTTTCTTTTTTTGGATCGCAAGCAAATCCGCTCAGGGCCGGGCGGGATCGTTCCATTGCGCCGCGTGGCGCTTTTGCCGCGTTTCGTTGATCCGCCGATGCTGCGCCTCGGCCAACACCTTGACGCGGTTGACCGACTCCAGCCATAGCGGATGGTGTTCGGCGTCGGCTTCCGCGGTTACATCGGGAATACGGTTGAAGGGAATGCGCAGCGGCGCCGCATCGCGCACCAGTGCTTCCTGCATCGCTCCGAAGTACACGGTGTTGTGACCGAAACGTCCGTTGATCCGGTCGATCGTGCCGTTCAATGCGCCGATTGCGCGATCATCGCCGAACAATCCGAGGGAAGCCTGCCCGCGCGGCACCAGGCCGTGCAAGGTCACGCTGACCGAAAGCGGTCGGAGCGAGGCGGGCGGCGCCTGTTCCCGGAGTGCGTGGTTGAGCAATCGCAGGAAGGCGCGACTGTCGTCGGTGGGATCGAAGACGGTATCGTATTCCCAGCGTTGCTCCGCATCGAGCAGGCGTATCCGGATCGCGAGTGCGCCGGCCACGAATGACTCGCGCCGCAACCGCATCGCCGCCTTGGCGAGCAGCTTGTTGAGCACTGTGCGCGCGCCGTCGATCGAACGCAACGCCGGTTCCAGCACATGCGAATGCCCGATCGATCCGCGCCGCGTCTTGCGCGGCGGCAACCAGACGCCGTGCAGGAGCGCCCACATCCGCTCGCCCTCGACGCCGTTCCAGGCGCAGCGCAGCGTTTGCTTGTTCGCTGCCAGCAGTTCCCGCATCGAGTGGATGCCGAGCGCGCGCAGCCTCGATTCCATCGAAGGGCCGATCCCGCACAGGTCGCGCAGCTCCAGACCATGCAATGCGTCGGGAAGATCGCGCTGCTCGATCACGACCAGGCCATCGGGTTTCTGCATGTCCGAAGCGGTTTTCGCCAGCAATTCGTTGGGCGCGATGCCGACCGAGCAACGGATCGCCTCGCCGCCGGTTTCGCGCCGGAGTTCGCGTTTGATCCGTCGCGCAAGCGCTTCCGCGTTTGCGCGCTGCTGCTGGCTGCCCACGAGTTCGCAGGCGACCTCGTCGACGGAGCGCACGCCGTCCGTGCGGCCGTGATCGCCGATCACCGGGATCACGTGGTCGATCGCGCGCAACAGCCGATGGTGCCATTCGATGTATTTCGCAGGACGCGCCAGCACGAATTCGATCCCGGGGCACAACTTGCGTGCGTCGCGCACCAGGGTGCCGGTCTGCACGCCCTGGCGCTTGGCCTCCAAGCTGGCGGCGAGGCAGCAGGTGGTTTCCGCCTGCACGGGGATGACGCCGATCGGCCGGCCGCGCAGGCGCACGTTTTCCTGCTGCTCCACCGAGGCGAAGTAGCTGTTGAAATCGACGAACAGGCAGCGCAGGGTCATGGCGGCGTCGCGAGCAGTGGCCCGGACTGTTTAGCCTAATGCCGTCGCACGTTGCGAGAGGGTTAAACCCGCGGCGCTGCCTGGCGCAGTCTTTCCAGGGCGCGCTGCAGCGGTGCCGGATCATCCAGCGACAGCAGGTACACCAGCCCGGTTTCGTCTTGGAGCAGGCAGACGCGGGAATGCTCGGTGATCAGGCACAACGCCTTGCGCCCGTTGCGCAGCCGATACCAGCCGCTGCGGAAACCCGGCAGGCCGATGCCCCACGCGCGCAGCACCGGCCGCCATTCCGCTTGCGATTCGAGGTCGATGTCACGAATGCCGCGCGGCACCAGTCGCCGCAGGGCGATCAGCCGGCTGCCGAGTCCGGTGTCGATGCCGATCGCCTGTGCGTTCAGTGCCACGCCTGCGCGGCGGATGCGCCATGCCAGCAGAATGTAGAGCAATTCCACCAGGACCAGTGGTCCCAGCAACGCACTGCCCGCCAACCACAAGGGCACGCCGCGCGACAACGCCAGCAGGAAAAGCACGATCAGCAGCGCGATGCTCGGCGCGAACATCAGTACCGCCAGCCATCGCAGCGCGCGGGTGCGGTTGCCGGCCAGCGGCAGGACCTGCGCGGAAAGTTCCTGTGTCATCGGCAAATGCTCCGAAACCCTGTGCTAAGTTTATCGGCATGGATCCCGTACGCCGCACCCGCATCGTCGCCACCCTCGGTCCTGCCACCGACGCCGAAGGCATGCTGGAGCGCATCCTGCACGAAGGCGTGGACGTGATACGCCTGAATCTTTCGCACGGCGCCCCCGCCGACCATGCCCGTCGCGCCGCCGAAGCGCGAGCTGCGGCGATGAAACTCGGCCGCGAAGTGGGCGTGCTCGCGGATTTGCAGGGGCCGAAGATCCGGGTCGAGCGTTTCGCCGAGGGCGCGGTATTCCTGGAACCCGGACAGGCGTTCACACTGGATTGCCGCCAGGACGCACCGCCCGGTGATCGCACGCGCATCGGCGTCAGCTATCTAGGATTGCCGCACGACGTGTCCGCCGGCGACGTATTGTTGCTGGACGACGGCCTGATCGCCCTGCAGGTACGCGAGGTCGCCGGCGACCAGGTGCATTGCGTCGTATCGGTCGGCGGCCGGCTCTCGGACCGCAAGGGCCTCAATCGCCAGGGCGGCGGCTTGTCGGTGTCCGCGCTGTCGGACAAGGATCGCGCCGACATCGAACTGGCCGCGAAGCTGCAGGCGGATTTCCTGGCGGTGTCGTTCGTGCGTTCGGCGGCCGACATCGAGGAAGCGCGCAGGCTGCTGCGCGCGGCGGGCGGCAATGCCTCGCTGGTCGCCAAGATCGAGCGTGCCGAGGCGATCGACGCGCTCGAGGAAATCGTCGACGCCGCCGATGCGGTGATGGTCGCGCGCGGCGACCTCGGCGTGGAAATCGGCGATGCGGAATTGCCAGGCCTGCAGAAGAAGATCATCCGCGAGGCGCTCATCCGCAACCGCGCGGTGATCACCGCCACCCAGATGCTGCAATCGATGGTGGAGGCGCCGATCCCGACGCGCGCGGAAGTGCTGGACGTCGCCAATGCGGTGATCGACGGCACCGACGCGGTGATGCTGTCGCAGGAAAGCGCGGCGGGCAAGCACCCGGACAAGGCCGTCGCCGCGATGCGCCGCGTGTGCCTCGGCGCGGAGCGGCAATTCGAACCTACCGAGGACATGTCGCCGGCCGCGCACCGCATCGACCGCAGCGACCAGGCGATCGCGATGTCGGCGATGTTCCTGGCCGCGCGCGTTGGCGTGCGCGCGATCATCGCGCTGACCGAATCCGGCAGCACCGCGCAATGGTTGTCGCGCTTCCGTTCCAAGGTGCCGATCTACGCGCTCTCGCGCAGCGCCGCGGCGCGCCGCCGCATGCTGCTGCTGCGCGACGTCACGCCGGTGGCATTCGATCGCACCGAAGGTGATCCCGCGCATGTCGCGCGCGCCGCCGTGCAACTGCTGTTCTCGCAGGGCGTGCTCGCGGAAGGCGACCTGGTGCTGCTGACCCACGGCGACCACACCGGCCGCGGCGGCGGCACGAATACCTTGAAACTGCTGCACGTGGGAGCCGATGGAATCGCCGAGAGCTTGCGGGATTTGTAGATCGCGCGAAGGGGAACGAAATGTCGAACAAGACGATTCGATCGACCGTACTGGCCGCGATTGCGGTGTTTCTTTTCAGCAACCAATTGCAAGCTGCTAATGAACAGGTTCGCGTGGTTCCTGCTTCGGAACTGGAGCAATGGTGGAAAGTCGTCCCTGGGCACGATCCAGAACTCTCGATTGATATAGCGCAAGCGGGCGTGGAAGGCTGCGTCGCCGTCGCCTTCGAGATACATGGCGACGGCCGTGTTTCCAACGAGCGCGTGTGGCGTAGGGCACTGACCAATATTCCCGAGAGCAAGCAATTCGAACAGTTCGCGTTGCAAACCATGCATCAGCGGCATTTCATCCCAGCGCCAACCAACACGAACCACGATGCCGTTTACACCTATCAAGTCTTTACGAACACATTGAGTCTGCTTGCTGACCCCATGCCGGGGGCCCCTCCGATGCCTACCGCATCCGATCGTCATCGTGCCGAACGTCAGGGAGAACAAGATGAGGCTCCATGCAAAATGTCCGATTTCCCGCAACAGGTCCAGGCCATGATCAACGGCGGGAAAACTGGCGGTCAACCGTGAGGCGCAGCAGCTTGCAGTCTTTGTCAGGCTCCCCGGCATAGCGCGTCTGGCCCGCTGGTGGAAGGTGATGTGGTGCAGAAAGTTTGTGAGATTTCCAGATCGCGCGAAGGGGAACGAAATGTCGAACAAGACGATTCCGGTGAGCATTCTGTTGGCAGTTTTGGCATTGGCGATCTTTCGATCATCTTTCGCCGCTGGTGATGACGTACATGTAATTTCCGAATCCGATATGAAGTCTTGGTGGTTGCCGACCCATTCCAACTCGCTACCGCAATACCCGATCAATGCGCTGAAAAGCGGGGCTGATGGTTGTGTCGCCGTAGCGTTTGAGATCCATTCCGACGGCAGCGTCTCAAATGAACGCGTGTGGCATAGCGATTTGACGAATGTGTGGGCGAGCAAACAAATCGAACAGTCTGCGTTGTTGGCAGTCCATCAATGGCAGTTTGTTCCGGCACCGGCCAATACAGGATGAATTCCTGTGTATACCTACATCGTGCACACTTTCACTATTGATAATTTGCGGGACGCCGATTACAGGTCGAAATGCGAGATGACAGATTTCCCGCAGCAAGTGCAGAGCATGATCAATGCGGGAGCCAACGCGAAAGGCGCCACACAATGAATAGGGTGGCGCTAATCGGGTCCAGTATTCTGCTTGGCGAAGTCTGCTTACCCGTGGCGATCACACCGGCAGCGACGGTATTGCGGGGAGCCTGCGGGGCTTGTAGCGAATAGGGAGGACCGGAAGATGAGCAGACTAAATATTTCGCTGTGCTTGTCGATCACTGTCCTCGTGATGGCGGTGTGCGACCCGCTTCGGGCCGCGGACGATCAGGTTCGCGTGGTTCAAGCTTCAGCACTCGGTCAGTGGTGGCAAGCTGTGCCCGGACATCCCAATCCACTACCTCAATACCCGGTTGATGCACTTCAGGAAGGCGTGACGGGCTGTGTTGCCGTTGCGTTCGAGATCCACGGCGACGGCAGCGTTTCCAACGAGCGCATCTGGAACAGTGCATTGACCCACGCACATTCGAGCAAGCAGCTCGAACAGGCCATATTGCAGACCGTGCATCAGTGGCGCTTCGACCCCACGACAACCAACATGGGGCATGACCCCGTATATACCTATCAGACGCTCACGTTCACCATAACTGAGCCCTCTCCATCTCATTGGACTGTGAATATCTTCATCAATAAACCGACCACCGTGGATAACCGTCGCATAGAACCGCAGACAGACGAACTTCAGGCCAAATGCGAGATGCCGGACTTCGCACAGCAAGTTCAAGCCACGATCAACGCGGGTGCTCAAGCGCATCCATCGAGCGGAAGTTCATGAAACGCGCGCGCGTAGCGACCTCCGCCATGATCGTTCTGGCGTTCACCTGGATGTCTGCGCTTGCCGCGATTAGTCCCGATCTCCGCGCCGTCCCGCCCGATCAACTCGACCACTACTGGGTGCGGACCAATACCGAACTCGATGTGGACGTGCCGAACTTCGGCAAGAACCTCGACAAGCCGACGTGCTCCGCCGTGACGTACGTCATCGGTGCGGATGGCGTCACGCGCGACATCACGGTCCGGCGCACAGTGCCGGCCGGCGATCTGTCGCTGGTCGCCAAGAGCGCGGTTGCCGACCTGCATTACGAGGCGGCTTCCGGCAACGACGGCAACGAGCCGGTGTTCACCTACATCGTGATGCCCTTCAACCTGCCCGCCGATCCCGCCGGGCGCAAGCGCATCACGGCAGCCTGCCGGCTGCCCGCTTTCCCGCGCGGCTATCGCTGAACGGACGGCCGGGGGCGGCCGGTCCGCGCCTCGTCTATAATTGTCGGGTTTCCGCCCGGGGCAGAACCACCATGAGCATCGACCAACTGGAAGCCGTCGCGCAGGCGATGGTGGCGCCCGGCAAGGGCATCATCGCGATCGACGAATCCACCGGCACCATCCAGAAGCGCTTCGATTCGGTCAACATCCCGAATACCGAGGAAAACCGCCGCGCCTACCGCGAAATGCTGCTGACCGCGCCGGGCCTGGGCGAGCACATTTCCGGCGCGATCCTGTACGACGAGACCCTGCGCCAGTCCACCCGCGCGGGCGAACCCTTCACCAAGGTGATGCGCGCGGCCGGGGTGATCCCCGGCATCAAGGTGGACCTCGGCGCCAAACCGCTGGCGGGTTTCCCCGGCGAACTGGTCACGGAAGGGCTGGACGGCCTGCGCGAGCGCCTTGCCGAATACGCCAGGCTGGGTGCCGAATTCGCCAAGTGGCGCGCGGTGATCACCATCGGCGAAGACATGCCCAGTTCCACCTGCATCGACACCAATAGCCATGCGTTGGCGCGTTACGCCGCGTTGTGCCAGGAAGCGGGCCTGGTGCCGATGGTCGAACCGGAAGTGTTGATGGACGGCGACCACGACATCGACACCTGCTACGACGTGACCGAAGCCACGCTGCGCTCGTTGTTCGCGTCGCTGTACGAGCACAACGTGATGCTGGAAGGCGCGATCCTGAAAGCCAGCATGGTGCTGTCCGGCAAGGATTGCCGCGAGCAGGCCGACGTCGAGGAAGTCGCCGAGTCCACCATCATGTGCCTGAAGTCGGCGGTGCCGGCGGTGATGCCCGGCATCGTGTTCCTGTCCGGCGGCCAGAGCGACGAGGACGCCACCGCGCATTTGAACGCGATGAACCAGATGGGCCCGCACCCGTGGCCGCTGTCGTTCTCCTACGGCCGCGCGATGCAGTCCGCCGCGCTGGCGCTGTGGGCCAAGGATCCTGCCGGCAACTTCGCCGCCGCGCAGAAGATCGTGGTCGAGCGCGCACGCGACAACGGCCTGGCGGCGCTGGGCCAATGGAAGAAAGCCGCTTGACGGCTCGCCATCAGGCGAGGCTCGCGCTCGGCACGTTCGTTGTTCGGTTCTGCGTTGCCGCTGTCACGCAGCGGCTGGCGCGTCCACTTGCGCCTCCGGCGCGGCGGCCTTGAAGGCTTGCAGCGAATCGCATGTCGCGCCGATGCGCGCGATGACGGGATACGGCGCCATGTCGACACCGAAGCGGCGCGCGTTGTAGATCTGCGGCACCAGGCAGCAATCGGCGAGGGTCGGTGCGTCGCCTTCGCAGAACGTGCCCGTGCCGGGATGCCCCGTCAAGACTGCTTCCAGCGCATCGAAGCCCGCGACGATCCAGTGCTGCGTCCAGGCCTGGCGTTGCGCTTCGTTCGCGGCCAACTCCGCTTCCAGGTATTGCTGCACGCGCAGGTTGCCCAGCGGATGGATGTCGCAGGCGATCATCTGCGCGATCGCGCGCACCCGCGCGCGCGAGCGGTTGTCGATGGGCAGCAGCCGCGGCGTTTCTGGGTAGGCTTCCTCGAGGTATTCGATGATCGCCAGCGACTGGCGGATCACGCGATCGCCGTCCAGCAGTATCGGGATCAGGGCCTGCGGATTGAGCTCGCGGAATATCGCGCTGCGTTGCTCGCCGCCGTCGCGCAATAGGTGCACGGGCGTGAGCGCGTGATCCATGCCTTTCAGGTTCAGCGCGATGCGCACGCGCCACGCGGCGCTGGATCGCCAGTAACTGTAGAGCGTCAGTTCGTCGGACATGCCGGCTCCGATTTGCGCGGGTGGACGGGGGGCCGGACAATGATCGTTTCCCCGGCACGTCCAGGCAACCATATGGCTTTCTTGCGAATGACCGACCTCGATCTTTGCGGCAGGCGCATGTTGATCGGCGAAGGCGAGCCGGGATTTGACGCGAACTGCTACGGATAGCAGTTCGCGTCGGCGAGCGCCCGCACATGGAGGTGCGGGCGGTGAAAGCGCACCAGGGATGGATGCTTGCTGCTACTCACGCGCCCACCACTTTATGAAAGGCTTGAGCATGACTTTCCTTCGAATGAGCAATCTTGATTTGCGGAACAGGCGCGTGCTGATCCGCGAGGACCTCAACGTGCCGATCAAGGACGGTACGATCACTTCCGCGCAGCGGCTGGAGGCCGCGCTGCCGACCCTGCGCGAGGCGCTGCAAAAGGGCGCGGCGGTGATGGTGATGTCGCACCTGGGTCGCCCGAAGGAAGGCGTGTTTTCCGAAGCCGACTCATTGCAGCCGATCGCGGAATGGCTGTCGCGCGCGCTCGGCAAGCCGGTTCGCTTGATGCGCGATTATCTGGACGGCGTGTCCGTGGCGCCGGGGGAGATCGTGTTGCTGGAGAACTGCCGCATGAATGCCGGGGAGGGCAAGGACGACGAAGTCTTGGCGAAGCAATACGCCGCGTTGTGCGACGTGTTCGTGATGGACGCCTTCGGCACCGCGCATCGCGCGCAGGCTTCCACACATGGCGTCGCGCGTTTCGCCACGACCGCTTGCGCGGGCCCGTTGCTGGCGGCCGAACTGGATGCGCTGGGTCGCGCGTTGAAAAATCCGCAACGGCCATTGCTGGCGATCGTGGCGGGCTCCAAGGTTTCCACCAAGCTGACCCTGCTGGAAAACCTGGTACAGAAGGTCGACCAGTTGATCGTCGGCGGCGGCATCGCCAACACCTTCATCGCCGCGGCCGGCTTCAAGGTCGGCACCTCACTGTACGAAGCAGGTTTGCTGGATGCGGCTCGCAAGGTGATGGCGGACGCCAGGGCGCGCGGCGCGGAAGTGCCGGTTCCCGACGACGTGGTGGTGGCGCCCGCGTTCGCGGCCGATGCGCCGGCCAGCATCAAGCGGGTGGATCAGATCGAGGACAACGAGATGATCCTGGACATCGGCCCGGAAACCGCTGCACGCTACGCCCGCATGGTGCAGGCTGCCGGCACTGTGGTGTGGAACGGCCCGGTCGGCGTGTTCGAGTTCGACGCCTTCGGTCATGGCACCGAAACCCTGGCGCAAGCGATCGCGGCATCGAAGGCGTTCTCCATCGCCGGTGGCGGCGACACCCTGGCTGCCGTGGACAAATACGGTGTGCAGAACGGCATTTCCTATATCTCCACCGGTGGCGGCGCGTTCCTGGAATTCCTGGAAGGCAAGGCCTTGCCGGCCGTCGTCGCCTTGGAAGCGCGCGCCGAAGGCTGAGTTGCAAACTCCTTCGCGAACGCACGCCTCGCGCGCCGCGCCGTTCATTGCACCAAATATCGCGCCAGCGCGAACTGTGCCGATCTGGCGGTTGCGGTCGTCTGGAAACCCGCGGCCACGATCTTGCCATCGGGCTGCAGCACGGCGCCCTTCGCGCCGCCGTTCAGATCGCCGAAGGAGGTTCGTACGCGTCCGCCACGGCCAAACGTGGTGTCGAGCGAACCGTCGGGATCAAGACGCGCGAGCGTGAAGTCGGAGTCCGAGGATTCGCTGTCGGGATAGCCGGCCAGGATGATCTTGCCGTCGGATTGCAACAGCACGCTGTTGGCCGATTGGCAACAACTGCCGAAACTCACTTGCCTCAGGCCCGTGCCACCAAAGCTGCTGTCGAGCGCGCCATTGGCGTTATAACGAACGACGGCAAAATTCTGGTGACCGCCATTGAGAGTGGTGGCGAAACCTGCCGCGACGATTCGACCATCGGGCTGCAATGCAGCCGCCCGCGCGCGATCGAAACCGTCGTTCCCGAAATCGGTGCTGACCTTGCCGCCATTGCCGAACGAGGCATCCAGACGGCCGTCACCGAGATAGCGTGTGGCTGCGAAATCGTAATCCGTCAAATTGTCGCGTGCAGAACCCGTCGCGATGATGCGGCCGTCGGGTTGCACCAGCACGGCAAAGATATCGTCGTTCAATCGCTCGAAGTCGGTGAGGACCTGGCCGCCATTGCCGAAGCCGATATCGGGCGAGCCATCGGGGTTGTAACGCGCCAGCGCGAAGTCGGTGTTGGACGAGGCTTCGCTGGAGAAATCCACGTAGTCGGTGCCGGCCGCGATGATCTTGCCGTCCGGCTGCAATGCCAGCGCGGACGCGTAGCTGCCTTGCGGGAAGTGCGTCGTGACGATGCCCCCGGAGCCAAAGCTCGCATCCAGAGAGCCGTCCGGGTTGTAGCGCGCGAGTTCGAAATTGCCGAGGAAGACGAACAACGGAAATGCGCCGCCTGCGACGAGAATCTTGCCGTCCGGCTGCACGGTTACCGCCGAGGCTTCGGCGGCGAGGCCCGGGAAATCGGTCGTCACGCGGCCACGGGTTCCGAAGCTCGCATCGAGTGAACCGTCCGGGTTGTAACGCGCCAGCGCGAAATCTTCGTCGGAAAAATCGTTGTCGACATAAGTGGTGCCGACGACGATGAGCTTTCCATCGGCCTGCAGCGCGACGGCGTTGGCGATGTCCGTGCTGCGGTCGAAATCGGTCAGAACCCTGCCGCCGCGGCCGAAAGAGGGATCCAGGCCGCCGGGCGCCGCGAGTGCGGGGCCGGCGCAGACAAGGCATCCGAGTGCGACAGACAACCCGGCCCGGCAGGCAGTGGCTACGGCACGAAATGCGAAGGGATGCATGGCAGGTTTCCTTGGAAACACGTCGAGGAGCGTCGATCGAGCAAGCGGGATGCGATGCCGACCCCGGTCAGTACCCGTCCAGGCAGGAAAAGTTCGAGCCAGCGATACGACGCCATTGCGGGTCGTCTTGGGCAAATGTGCCGGTCGGAAAGCGTTCCCGCACTCTCACCGCCGGTCGCAACCGGTGACCCTGGAATTCCTCGATGACAAGACCTTGCAGGCCGTCACCGCCAGGAAGAGCATCCGGGCACAGGTTCATTTCCGCTTGGCCGGACCTTGCCAAAAACCCTGCGGGATTCATGTTGCAGTGCTTTTGCAAATTCTTATGAAAACGTTTACATTCGGCCGCGTTTGCGGTGTGGGAAGGGGAAACGGGACGTGGTGACGATCAAAGACGTCGCCCGGGAGGCTGGGGTGTCGGTGGCTACGGTATCGCGCGCGCTCAATGGCAGCGCCAGCGTCACCGCCCAGACGCGGCGGCGCATCGCCGGCGTGGCCGCGCGCCTGCGTTACGTTCCGCATGCCACGGCACGCAGCCTGGTCACGCGGCGCACCCACACCATCGGCGCGCTGCTGCCGGACCTGTTCGGTGAATTCTTCTCGGAGCTGATCCGCGGCATCGACCTGGCCGCGCGCGCGCGCGGGTTGCAGCTGCTGGTGTCCAGTTCGCATGGCGATGCGGCGGAAGCCGCGACGGCGCTGCGCGCGATGCAGGGTCGCGTGGACGGCCTGCTGGTCATGTCGCCGCACGTGGACACGCGTTTCCTGCGCGAACACCTGGTCCCGGCGTTGCCCACCGTGCTGATGAACACGTCGGTCGAGAAGGGTTACGCCTCGCTCAATGTCGACAATTACGGCGGCGCGCAGGCGATGACGCGCCACTTGCTTGAACTGGGTCATCGCGACATTGCCTTCATCACCGGCCCGGCCGACAACTTCGACGCGGCCGAGCGCCTGAAAGGGTTCCGCGATGCAATGGCGGCGCCGGCGCGCGCGCGTCAGTTGCAGGGCGATTTCTCGGAAGAATCCGGCTATCGCGCGGGCAGGCAACTGGCGGCCATGCGGGACAGGCCGCAAGCGGTGTTCGCCGCCAACGACATGATGGCGGTCGGCTGTCTTTATGCGTTGATCGAAGCGGGCGTGCGCGTGCCCGACGACATCGCGCTCGCCGGTTTCGACGACATCCCCATCGCCCGTTACATCAATCCGCCGCTGACGACGGTGCGCGTGCGCATCGCGGACCTCGGCCAGGGTGCGCTCGAACATCTGGTCGCGCGCATGGAAACCGCGGACCTGCCGTCGCAGCGGCGCACGCTCGCTTGCGAAGTGGTGCCCCGTGCATCGTCGGGCACGCGCACGGCGCCCCCCGTCCCATCGTCAATACACCACCGGCCGAAGAGCCGGAGCCATCGTTCCCCGGGAGAGAAGCAATGAACACCTTGATCAACCGGCACCTGCATTTGAAGAAGAAGCTGCTTGCATCGCTGATCGGCGCAGGCGTGGTCTCGGCGGTGGCACTGCCGGGGGTCAGCTGGGCGCAGAGCGCCAACGCCACGCTGCAGGGCAGTGCGCCGCCGAACGCGCAGATCACCGCGCGCAACGTCGCCACGGGCGCGGTGCGCGTCACCACCTCGGCGGGCAACGGCACCTACACGCTGGTAGGCCTGCCACCGGGGACCTATGCCGTCAGCGCGGCAGGCGGTTCGCAGCACAACGTGACCTTGGCGGTCGCGGCGACTTCTTCGCTGGACCTTACCGCCAATGCCGCGCCGCCGGCGGGTCCGACGACCACGCTGGCCGCGGTCAACGTCAGCGCGGCAGCGCTGTTGGACGTGAAGACCTCGGAAGTCGGCAACACCGTGTCGTTGCACCAGATCCAGACGGTGCCGCAGATCACCCGCAACTTCCTCGAGTTCGCGGACATGGTGCCGGGCATGATCTTCAGCGTCGACAACCAGGGACACGCGTCGCTGCAGGGCGGCGCGATGACCACCAGCACGGTGAACGTCTACATCGACGGCGTGGGCCAGAAAAGCTACGTCAAGGAAGGCGGCGTCAGCGGCCAGTTCGCCAGCCAGGGCAACCCGTTCCCGCAATTGGCGATCGGCCAGTACAAGGTGATCACTTCCAACTACAAGGCCGAGTACGACCAGATTTCCAGCGCCGCGGTCACGGCAGTCACCAAGTCGGGCACCAACGAATTCCATGGCGAGGTGTACGCCGACTACACCGACGACAGCTATCGCGCGGATACGCCGTCCGAGCTCGCCGCCGGTGTGAAGACCCCTTCGTTCAACAAGGACTACGGCTTCTCGCTGGGCGGTCCGTTGATCCAGGACAAGCTGCACTTCTTCATCACCAACGAAGTGAAGCGTTACGACACGCCGGTCGCCGTCACGCCGGGCGTGACCGGCCTCAATGACCTGCTGCCCACCAGCGCGCAGGAAGCGTTGGGGCCGGCGAACCTGCCGTTCTTCGAAAACCTCTTCTTCGGCAAGCTGGACTGGGAGCCCACCGACTACGATCGCATCGAATTGCGCGCGCAGGTTCGCAACGAAAACGAGATCGACAACGTCGGCAACACGACGGCGGCTTCGGCGGGCATCCAGACCAAGAACACCGACAAGCGCTACGAGTTGTACTGGTCGCACAGCGCCGACGCGTGGTTCAACGAGGCGATGATCACCTACGAGAACGCGTTCAACATCCCGCAGCAGCTCACCGACGGCGTCGGCCAGTTCTACACCTACGGCGCGAACAACGACGGGATCGTGCAGGTAGGCGCTCCCGATCCGCGCGCCGAGCAGAACAAGGGCCAGAAGGGTCCGGGTTTCAAGGATGACCTGACCTTCAACGAGCTGCACTGGCTGGGCGACCACACGGTCAAGCTGGGCATCAAGTACAAGGACGTCAAGCTGGTGTCGCAGGACGCCGGCAATGCCACCGCGCAGGCGTATTACAACGTGTGCGACGGCACCGACAATGAGTCCTCGTTCTGTCCACCAGGCTTCGTTGGCACCGATTCGATTCCGTACAAGGCCGTGTTCGCGGTGACCAACCCCGGCTTCAGCCCGGTCGTCACCTCCGACGACAAGCAGTTCGGCGCGTACATCCAGGACGACTGGAACGTCAACGAACACCTCACGTTGAACCTCGGCGTGCGCTGGGACATCGAGCACAACCCGTCGTATCTCAACTGGGTGACGCCGGCCAATGTCGTGGATGCCCTGCTCAACGGGCACGATCCGAATGCCCCGGCAGGTGAAACCTATGCGCAACAACTCGCCATGGGCGGCATCAACATCAACGATTACATCAGCAACGGCCACAACCGCAGTGCGTACAAGAACGAATGGCAGCCGCGGGTCGGTTTCTCTTACGACATCAACGGCGATTCGCAGCACGTGATCTTCGGCGGCGCCGGCCGCGCCTACGACCGCGACTTGTACGACTACCTGCAGCTCGAACAGACCAAGTTCGCGCTGGAGGAGCCGACGGTGTATTTCAGCCAGGACGGCATCACGAACTGCGCCGGTACGCCTTGCTTCCCGTGGGATCCCTCGTATGCCAACAGCGTATCCGCGTTGCAGGGCCTCGTGACAGGCAGCACCGCCGGCTACGAAGTCGACATGTTCACCAACAACCTCAAGGTACCGTACTCCGACCAGTTCAGCATCGGCATGCGCAATACCCTGGGCCAGTGGAACACCAGCGCCACCATCGCGCGCGTGCTCAGCTACGACGGCATCGTCGCCACCCTGGGCAATCGGTATCCGAATGGTTCGTTCTGGATGAATGGTGGACAGCCATGGGGCGACGGTGTGCCGGGCTTCGGTTCATTGATCCTGTGGAGCAACGGCATCGAGACGCGCAACACGCAAGTGCTGCTGTCCCTTGAGAAGCCGTACACGCATGAATCGCCGTGGGGCGTCACGGTCGCTTACACCTACACCAACGCCGACCAGAACCGCGACATCGACGAGCATTATTCGTTCGACCAGGCGACCATCAAGGATTATCCCTTCATCACGTCGAATGCCGCGCCCAAGCACCGGCTGGTCGCCACCGGCACGATCGACGGCCCGTGGGGCATGACCTACTCGGCCAAGCTGACGCTGGCCACGCCCACGCCCAACAACGGTTTCATCAACTACAACTATCCGGTCACCGCGCCGAACGGCGCCAACAACCTGCCGGTCGCGGGCACGCCGTCCGGCAAGAAATTCCTGTTCGGCGGCGACATCTTCGGTTATCGCTCCGTGGATCTCGACATCACCAAGGACTGGCACGTGGCGGGCAGCACGCATATCCAGTTGCGCGGCGACCTGCTCAACGTGTTCAACTACAAGAACCTCGTGGATGTGATCTCGACCTATCCGACCTATTACCCGATCAGCTACGACAAGAACGGCAACATCGTCAACACGCCGCGCACCTTCAAGATGTCCATGCGCGTGATCTGGTAGGCGTGCGGGCGGAGGTCGTGAAAAGCTTCAGGTGTGGACCGGCGGGTTTGGCGAAACATCCAGGCCCGCCGTCTTTTTTCCGCGCCGCGATGCAGATGGCCGGAAACGCATGAGCAACGAATCGCGCGTACGCAACATCGTGATCGTCGGTGGCGGCACCGCCGGCTGGATGGCCGCCGCCGCCCTTGGCAAGGTGCTGGAGGGCCGCTATCCGATCCGCCTGGTGGAATCGGAAGAGATCGGCACGGTCGGCGTCGGCGAAGCCACGGTGCCGCACCTGAAGTTGTTCAACCAGATCCTGGAAATCGACGAGATCGAGTTCGTCAAGCAGACCCAGGGCACCTTCAAGCTCGGCATCCAGTTCCTCGACTGGGCGCGCATCGGCGACCGCTACGTGCACGGTTTCGGCAGCATCGGCCGCGATTACGGCCTGATGCCGTTCCACCAGTACTGGTTGAAGGCGCATCACCTCGGACGTGCGAAGGCGCTGGACGAATACACGCTCAATACGCTGGCGGCGGAGCATGGCAAGTTCATGGCCTCGCCCAGCGATGTACCCGCGAACTCGCCGTTGGCCAACATCGCCTATGCCTACCATTTCGACGCGGGCTTGTACGCGAAATACCTGCGCCGCTACGCCGAGGCGCGTGGCGTGCGCCGCACCGAGGGCAAGGTCGTGCAGGTCGTGCAGCGGCCGGACGACGGTTTCATCGAAGCCGTCGTGCTGGAAAGCGGCGAGCGCATCGAGGGCGACCTGTTCATCGATTGCTCCGGCTTCCGCGGCCTGCTGATCGAACAGACCCTGCACGCCGGCTACGAGGACTGGTCGCACTGGTTGCCGTGCGACCGCGCGGTCGCGGTGCCTTGCGAGAACGTCGGGCCGCCCACGCCGTACGTGCGCTGCACCGCGCGCGAGGCCGGCTGGACCTGGCGCATCCCGTTGCAGCACCGCACCGGCAACGGCTATGTCTATTCGAGCAAGCACATCGGCGACGACGAGGCCGCCGCGAACGTGCTGAAGTGGCTGGACGGCCGCGCGCTGGCCGAACCGCGCGTGCTGCGCTTCACCGCCGGCCAGCGGAAAAAGGTCTGGGACAAGAACGTGGTCGCGATCGGCCTCGCCGGCGGATTCCTGGAACCTTTGGAATCCACCAGCATCTATCTGATCCAGTCGGGCGTGGCGCGCCTGGTCAATCTCTTCCCGGACGGGGAATTCAGCCAGGTGGTGATCGACCGCTACAACGCGCAGGCGGCATTCGAGATCGAGCGCATCCGTGATTTCATCATCCTGCATTTTTGCGCGACCGAGCGCGATGATTCTCCGTTCTGGAACTACTGCCGCACGATGGACATCCCGCAACCGCTGGCGGAAACCATCCGCCTGTTCCGCGACAGCGGGCGTTTCTATCGCAATGCCGAAGAGATGTTCGCGCTGACCAGCTGGATAGAGGTGCTCATCGGGCAGCGCATCATCCCGCGCGCCTGGCATCCGGTGGTGGATCTGCTGCCCGACGACAAGCTCGACCAACTGGTGGAAGGCGTGCGGCAGGTGATCGCTCATTGCGTCGACGTCATGCCGCGGCACGAACAATTCATCGCGCGCTATTGCGCGGCGCCGAAATGAACGCGTCGGACTTCCTGCGCGCGTCGTCGGTCGCATGCGTGCTCGCGTACGCGTCCATCGCCGGCGGCGCGGACTCCGCCGCCGCGCCCGCAACGCATGAGCGGCCGGTGCACGCGATCGGCACGCTGCAGGGCGCGTCCTACCGCATCGACGTGCCGGCCGGGTGGAACCGCAAACTGGTGGTGTACTACCACGGCACCAACGAAAGCCCGGTGGTGTTTTCGCCGAAAGACGCGCTGTCGCCGATGTTCGATCCGTTGCTGGCGCGCGGCTACGCCGTGATCCAGTCCGGTTACTCGGAAGGCGGCTGGGCGATCGAGGCCGGCGCGCGCGATACCGAACGCCTGCGCCGCTATTTCATCGCGCATTACGGCCAGCCCGCGCAGACCTTGCTGATGGGCATGTCGATGGGCGGCACGCTGATCGCGCAGAACACCGAAGCACAGCCCGGGATTTACGCAGGCGCCTTGTCGCTGTGCGGCGCGGTGCAACCGTCCGACGCGTTGTTGGATCGGGGCTTCGCGTTGCGCGCGGCATTCGACTATTACTTCCCCGGCGTGCTCGGCCCGCTGGTACCGGTGCCGGACGACTATCGCGACGACGACCGGACCGTCGCGAAAATCCAGGCGGCGCTGGATTCCAGGCCGAAGGCGACGCAGGCTTTGCTGCGTTGGTACGGCGCGGCCGGCAGGACAAATCTGGCCGCGATCATCGCGGACGCAGGCAGCGATGCGAAAGGATTGCAACATCGCCTGCACGGCAATCCTTTCGACAACGCCGGTTTGATCTACGTCGGCTCCGGCGACGACTATGCCCTGAACGACGGTGTGCATCGCTACAGCGCCGATCCGCATGCGGCGGCGTGGCTTTCGCGCTGGTACACGCCGAGCGGCCGCTTGCTGGTGCCAATGCTGGAATTGCACGATGTCGCCGACCCACTGGTGCCGGCCGGCGGCGTGTTCGATTACGCGCTGCTGGTGCAGCGCGCGGGGCATTCCGACCACTTCGTGCAGCAGTACGTCAACCGCGAAGGCCATTGCGTGTTCACGCCGCAGGAAATCGGCAAGGCCTTCGGGGAACTGGTCGAGTGGGTGGACGCGGGCAGACGCCCCGTCCCGGGCAAGCTGGACTGAGCAGGTGGTTTGGGCAGGGGAGTCGTGGATGCGACGTTTGCGTGGTACCCGTTTTTTCTTCGTCTCGCTGCTGCTGGTGCTGGCATCGGGGTTCACCGCGCCGCCACTGCGCGCCGCCGCGCTGCAGAACGATGCAACGCAGGCCATCGAACAGGGCGCGATAGAGGCGATGCCGGCGACGCCGCCGCTCGATCTCGATGACCTGGAACACCGCACCTTCGAATATTTCTGGAAGACGGCCAATCCGCAGAATGGTCTGGTGCCGGACCACTGGCCGCTGGGCAAGGAGCCGTTCGCCAGCATCGCCGCGGTGGGATTCGCGTTGACGGCGTATCCGATCGGCGTCGAACGCGGCTGGGTCACGCGCGAACAGGCGCGCGTGCGCGTGTTGGCCACGCTGCGCTTCTTCGCCAATGCGCCGCAGGGCGACAGCGAGGACGACGATTCCGGTTACCACGGTTTCTTCTATCACTTCCTCGACATGCAGACCGGCAAGCGCTACGGCCGCTGGATCGAGCTTTCCACCATCGACACCTCGTTGCTGATGGCGGGCGTGCTGTTCGACCAGTCGTACTTCGACGGCGACGACCCGCAGGAAAAGGAAATCCGTGATCTCGCCGACAAGCTCTATCGCGGCATGGACTGGAACTGGATGCAGGTACGACCGCCTCGCGTCAGCATGGGCTGGACGCCGGGCGGCAAGTTCATTCCCGCCGACTGGGATGGCTACGACGAGGGCATGATCCTGTACGTGCTGGCGCTGGGATCGCCGACGCATCCGGTCGCACCGGACGCGTGGAAGGCCTGGGCTTCCACCTACGACCGCAGTTGGGGCAGTTTCATGGGAGGAAAACCGCACATCGGTTTCGCGCCGTTGTTCGGCCACCAGTTCAGCCAGTCCTGGATCGACTTCCGCGGCATCCGCGACGCCTACATGCGCCGCCGCGGGCTCGACTATTTCGAGAACAGCGCGCGCGCCACCATCGGCCAGCGCGCCTACGCGATCGCCAATCCGTTGCACTTCAAGGGCTACGGTGAAAACGTGTGGGGCCTGACCGCCTGCAATGGCCCCGGCGAAATCCTGTGGGAGCACGATGGCGAACAGACCCAGTTCTCCGGCTACAGCGCGCGCGGCGCGGACGTGGACCGCGTGTTCGACGACGGCACGCTGGCGCCCACCGCCGCGATTTCCTCGATCGTGTTCACGCCGGAGATTTCGCAGAGGGCCATGCAGGAGATGTATCGTCGCTACGGGCCCTGGTTGTATTCGGATTATGGATTCAAGGACGCGTTCAACCCCAGCTTCGAATTGAACGCACCCTTGCGCAGCGGTCGTCTGGTGCCCGGCGAAGGCTGGTTCGACGACGAATACCTCGGCATCGACCAGGGACCGATCCTGCTGATGCTGGAGAATTACCGCAGCGGTTTCGTATGGAAGGTGATGCGTTCCAATCCGTACATCCGCAAGGGCCTGCAACGCGCGGGTTTCAAGGGTGGATGGCTGGGCGGCGACAGCCAGGCGGCGAATGTTCCGCGCAAGCGCACGGAGCAGCGCGCGCTTGCCGCGGCGCGATGAGGGTCGCGCGCGCAATCGTCCCGGCGTTGCTCGCGGCGTGCACGCTGCTCGCCGCATGCGGATCGCATCCGGAGGATTCGCGCACGCTCGAATTCTGGACCATCGGCCGCGAAGGCGAGGCGGTGGTCAAGCTGCTGCCGGAATTCGAGCGCGAACATCCCGGCATCCATGTCCGCGTGCAGCAGATCCCGCTGACCGCGGCGCACGAGAAACTGCTGACGGCCTACGCGGGCGATTCGTTGCCGGACGTGACCCAGATCGGGAATACCTGGATTCCGGAATTCGCCGCGCTGCACGCGCTGGAACCACTGGATGCGCTCGCGGCGGCTTCGCGCGATGTGCGCGAGCCGGATTATTTTCCCGCGGTCTGGGCGACCAACCGCTTCGACGGCGCGCTCTACGGCGTCCCGTGGTATGTCGATACCCGCCTGCTGTTTTATCGCGTCGACCTCTTGCGCGACGCCGGTTTCGACGCACCGCCGCGCGACTGGGCGGAATGGCGGCGGCAGATGGATGCGATCCGCGCGCACAGCGGCGGCAAGCGCTGGGGTGCGCTGCTGCCCACCAATGAATACGACCAGTTGCTGGCGCTGGCGCTGCAACAGCACGAACCGCTGCTGCGCGACGGCGCGCGCTACGGCAATTTCCGCAGCGCCGGATTCAAACGTGCGCTGGCGTTTTACGTCGATCTGTACCGGCGCGGCGACGTGCCGCCCTACACCAACATCCAGGTCAGCAATCCGTGGGAGGAATTCGGGCGCGGCGCATTCGTGTTCTATCTCTCGGGCCCTTGGAACATCGGCGAATTCCGCAAGCGCCTGCCACCGTCGCAGCAGGACGCGTGGTCCACCGCGCCGCTGCCGGGGCCGGATGGCCCGGGCGACTCGGTGGCCTACGGTTCCAGCGTGGCCATTCCGGTCGCCTCGCACGACAAGCGTGCTGCGTGGCTGCTGATCGAATATCTCTCGCGCCCGCTGGTGCAGCAGCGCTTCTATGAATTGCTGGGCGACCTGCCGCCGCGTCGCTCGGTATGGGAAAGCCCCGCGCTGAAACAGGACCCGAAACTGCATGCGTTCCGCGACCAGCTCGAACGCATGCAACCGGCGCCGCCGGTGCCGGAGTGGGAGCAGATCGTCAACATGATGCAGGACATCGCGGCGCGCGCCGTCGCCGGCCAGTTGACGATCGACCAGGCCGCCGCGCAGATGGATGTGCAGGCCGATACCATCCTGGCGAAGCGTCGCTGGGTGCTGCAGAACCAGGCTCGATGAGGAAGATATCCGCTGCGTGGTGGTTCCTCGCGCCGGCCTTGCTGGTGCTGGGCGTGTTCTTCCTGCTGCCGGTGCTGGCCGGTCTCGCGCTCAGCCTGACCGACTATGACCTCTACGCGCTCGCCGATCTGCGCAACCTGCGTTTCGTCGGCCTGCACAATTACTGGGAACTGTTGCACCGGCCGGAATTCTGGGCGGCGCTCGGGCACACGCTGTATTTCGTGATCGTGGGCGTGCCGCTGTCGCTGCTGGCTTCACTCGGTGCGGCATTGCTGCTCAACTCTCCGCTGTCGAAGGCGCGTGCATTCTTCCGCACCGCGCTGTTCGCGCCGGTGGTCACCACCGTGGTCGCGGTCGCGGTGATCTGGCGTTACCTGTTCAACCCGAAATACGGCATGGTGAATTTCGTGCTCGGCCATTTCGGCATCGCGCCGGTCGACTGGCTGGGCGATCCGCACTGGGCGATGCCGATGATCATCCTGTTCGCGGTGTGGAAAAACTTCGGCTACAACATGATCATCCTGCTGGCCGGACTGCAGGCGATTCCGCAGGAGCTGTACGAAGCCGCGCGCATCGATGGCGCTTCGGTGTGGCGGCAGTTCCGCCACATCACGTTGCCGAGCCTCGCGCCGATCCTGCTGATGGTCGGCATCCTCACGGTGTCGGGCTATTTCCAGTTGTTCGCCGAGCCCTACGTGATCACCGAAGGCGGCCCGCTGCAAAGCACGGAAAGCGTGCTGTACCTGATGTATGACGAGGGCTTCAAGTGGTGGAACATGGGCACGGCTTCGGCCGTGGCCTTCCTGCTGTTCGTGCTGATGTTCGCCGTCACCGCGGCGATGTGGCGTGCCGGCGAAGCGCGCGAGAGCCTGACGTGAGCGCGCGCGCGGCTGCGTGGTGGATCAATGGCGCGCTGGTCGTGGCGACCGCGCTGGCCCTGTTTCCGCTGGCATGGATGCTCTCGGTTTCCTTCATGCAGCCGGGAACGGCCAGTTCGCTGCCGCCGCCGTTGCTGCCCGCGCACCCCACGCTAGGCAATTACCACGAGTTGTTCGCGCACGCGGGCATGGGCCGGTATTTCCTCAACAGCGTCTTCATCGCCACTTCGATCACGCTGCTGTCGCTGGCCTGCAACACGCTGGCGGGTTACGCGTTCGCCAAGCTGCGTTTCGCCGGGCGCGAGAAGCTCTTCGGCATGCTGGTCGGCGGGCTGGTGATTCCCGCGCAGGTGGCGATGCTGCCGCTGTTCCTGCTTCTGAAATACGTGGGCTTGGTGAATACCTACGCGGGCGTGATCCTGCCCGGCACCGCGACGGTGTTCGGCATCGTCGGCATCTTCCTGGTGCGCCAGTACGCGCGCACGATCCCGGACGACCTGCTGGAAGCCGCGCGCGTGGACGGCGCGGGCGAGGCGCGCATCTTCCTGCAGATCGTGCTGCCACTGCTGAAGCCGATCCTGGTGACTCTGGCGGTGCTGACCTTCCTGACCGCGTGGAACGATTTCATGTGGCCACTAATCGTGCTGACCGGGCAGCAGCACTACACCTTGCCGGTCGGCCTGGCCTCGCTCTCGCGCGAACACGTGCAGGACTTCGAACTGATGATGGCGGGCGCCGTGATCACCGTGCTGCCGGTGCTGCTGCTGTTCCTGGCGCTGCAGCGCTATTACCTGCGCGGCCTGTTGCTGGGAAGCGTGAAAGGCTGAAATGTCGGACCGTACATTATTTCCCGGAACGACCATCGCGCTGTTCGCTTTCGCGGCGGTACAGACGTGTGCGGCGGCCCAGCCGGTACACGTGCTGGACGATTTCCGGAATCCATCCGTCTGGCAGGTTTCCGCTTCCGACGACGTCCGGGCGTCGCTGCGCGCGGATGATGACCCGCATGGCAACGCCCTGTGCCTGGACTACGACCTGCGCGGCACGGCGGGGTATGCGTCGATGCGGCGCGCGCTTCCGCTTTCGTTGCCGGCCAACTATGCATTCGAGCTCGGCGTGCGCGGCTCGGCCCCGTCGAATGCGTTGCAGTTCAAACTGATCGACGCCAGTGGTGACAACGTGTGGTGGCGCCAGTGGCCGGACTTCTCGCCGCCATCGCGATGGAGCGCGTTGCAGATTCCCGCGGACGCCATCGGTTTCGCCTGGGGTCCGCGCAAGGACCACGCACTGACGCAAAGCGCCGCGCTGGAATTGACGATCGCCGCGGGCAAGGGCGGTGGCCGCGGCAGCGTGTGCTTCGATCGCCTGGCATTGCGCGAGCTTCCGGTGTCCGGTACGCGCGCGGCAAACGTCCTGCCGCCGGATCCGAATGCCGAAGTGGAAGCCGCGGCGAAGCATGCGCCGCGAGGGTTTTATCCACGCGGATTTTCAGGCGAACAGGCGTACTGGACCCTGGTCGGCATCGACGGCGGCAGCGATTCCGGCCTGCTGTCGGAAGACGGCGCGCTGGAAGTCGGCAAGGGCGGCTTCAGCCTGGAGCCTTTCCTGCTGGACGGCGGCAAGCTTGTCACCTGGGCGGACGTCGCGACGACGCACTCGCTGCGCGATGGTTACTTGCCGATCCCGAGCGTGCAGTGGAAGCACGGCGACATCTCGCTGCGCGTGACCGCGTTCGGCGCAGGCACGCGTGAACGTTCGCAACTGGTCGCGCGTTACGAATTGCGCAACGACGGCGATCGCGCGCGCGACGTGACGCTCGCGCTCGCCGTGCGGCCCTTGCAGGTCGATCCGCCCACGCAATTCCTCAACGGCGCAGGCGGCGTGAGTCCGATCCACGATCTCGCGTGGAAAGGGCGCACTCTGGAAGTCGACGGCGAGCCGCGCGTATGGCTGCTGCGACAGGCCGACCGCACTTTCGCCAGCGCATCACCGGACACATCGCCGGCGCAATGGCTGCAGACGGATGACACCTCCGAAGCGGAACCGGCGCACGACGATCACGGCCGCGCTTCCGGCGCGGCGCTGTACCGCTTCCACCTCGCACCGCATGCCATGGCGACCCTCGGCGTGGTGGCGCCGCTATCCGGTTCTGCGGTTGCATTGCCGCCGAACGGCAACGATGCGGCCGCATGGCTGGGAGATCGGGAGCGCGCGGTCGCAGCGCAATGGCATGGCAAGCTCGATCGCGTAGTCCTGCGTCTGCCGCCATCGCAGCAGCGCCTGGAGGACACGCTGCGCAGCTCGCTGGCGTGGATCCTGATGTCGCGTGACGGCGTCGAATTGCGTCCGGGCACGCGTTCGTATGCGCGTTCGTGGATCCGCGATGGTGCGATGATGGCCGACGGGCTGCTGCGCCTCGGCGACGTCGATGCGGCGCGCGACTACGCACTGTGGTACGCGCCGCACCAGTTCTCCACCGGCAAGGTGCCCTGCTGTGTGGACGCGCGGGGCGCGGACCCGACGCCGGAGAACGACAGTCCCGGTGAATTGCTGCACCTGATCGCACAGGTATATCGCTACGGTGGCGATCGCGGATTCCTGCGCACGCTGTGGCCGCACGTGACGGCGACGATGGCATATCTCCAGAAATTGCAGGACAGCGAACGTGCCTCGGCCACCCCGATGTTCCGCGGTTTGCTGCCGGCCTCGATCAGCCACGAAGGCTATTCCGCGAAACCCGAGCATTCCTGCTGGGACGACTTCTGGGCGCTGCGCGGACAGGACGATGCCGTGGCCATGGCGCAGGCGCTGGGGGATCGCGCCGCGGCGGCGAAGTGGACGCAACAGCGCGACCGTTTCCGCGATGATCTCTACGCCTCGATCCGCATCAGCGTCGCCTCGCACCACATCGATTTCATTCCCGGCAGCGCGGAGCTGGGCGATTTCGATCCGACATCGACCACGATCGCCCTCGCGCCCGGCGGCCAGCAGGAAAACCTGCGCACGTTGCTGCCGCCTTCGCTGCTCGACGACACGTTCCAGCGTTACTGGAACGATTCACTGTCGCGCGCCGACGGCGGCAAGGACTGGGATGCCTACACGCCGTACGAGTGGCGCAACCTCGGCGTGTTCGCGCGGCTCGGTTGGCGCGAGCGCGTACCCGCGCTGCTCGATTTCTTCTTCGAGGGGCAACGCCCCGCGGGCTGGAACCAGTGGGCTGAAGTCGTGGGCCGCGACCCGCGCAAGCCGCGCTTCATCGGTGATCTTCCGCACGCATGGGTGGCGTCCGACTACATCCGTTCGGTGCTCGACTTGTTTGCCTACGAGCGAGACGACGACCGATCCCTGGTGCTGGGCGCCGGCGTGCCGGCGCGATGGTTGGGGCAGGGCGGCATCGCACTGCACGGATTGCGCACTCAGTGGGGCGCGCTGGGTTATTCGCTGCGACGCGAGGGTTCGCGCGTGATCTGGACCATCGATGCGGGCAGCGCGTTGCCGCCGGGCGGACTGGTGTTGACCTGGCCGTTCTCCGGGATGCCGGGCGCAACCACTGTCGACGGCAAACCCGCGCAATGGTCGGACGGCGAACTGCGCCTGCGCGGCGCACCCGCGCGCATCGAGGCGAGCTTCTGAATCGCGATGCCGGCGCACAAGCCGGCGTGCTCACGCCGTGGCGGCGTCGAGCGCCGCGCCGTGCGTGGCGATCACTTTCGAATAGAAGCGCGCGCTGGCCTTGGGCGTGCGTTTCTGCGTCACGTAGTCCACGTGCACCACGCCGAAGCGCTTGGAGTACCCGTGCGCCCATTCGAAGTTGTCCAGCAGCGACCACACGAAATAGCCGCGCAGGTCCACGCCGCGCGCCAGCGCCGCGTGCGCGGCACGCAGGTGGTCGCGCAGGTATTCGACGCGCAGCGGATCCTCGATGCCCTGTTCCGGCGAGGTAGGTGGATCGTAGAAGGCCGCGCCGTTCTCGGTGATGTAGATCGGGGGATTGCCGTAACGCTCGGCCACCCACTCCAGCACGTCGGTCAGTCCGCGCGGATAAACCTCCCAGCGTGTGTGCGTGTGGGTCGCGTGTCTCTGCGGCACGCCGGAAGTGCGCAGCGGCCACGCGCGCGCGTCGGCGGTCGTGACATTGCGCGTGTAGTAGTTCACGCCGATGAAGTCGATGCCATGGTTGATGCTTTCGAAATCCTCCGCGGGCCATTCCGGCCACGCGTCGCCGAAGATTCCCGCGAGCTCGTCCGGATAACGACCGAGGAAGACCGGGTCCAGGAATTGGCGGTTCATGTAGGCGTCGGCGCGCGCAGTGGCGGCGAGATCGGCCTCGCTCTGCGAGGCCGGGTATTTCGGCTCGAGGTTCACCACCAGCCCGATTTCGTGTTTGCCGATGGCGCGATAGGCCTGCACCGCGGCGCCATGCGCGCGCAGCAGGTTGTGTGCAGCGATCGGCGGTTCGTACATGCTGCGATGCCCGGGTGCGAGCACGCCGTGCAGGTAGCCCGCATCGGTCACCACCCATGGTTCGTTGAGCGTCGCCCACAGGCGCACGCGATCGTCGAGCTTGCGGAACAGCACCTGGGCGTACTCGGCGAACCAGTCGGCGATGTCCGGGTTCAGCCAGCCGCCGCGGTCGTCCAGCGCGGCCGGCAGGTCCCAATGGTAAAGCGTGGCCATCGGCGAGATGCCGTGTTCCAGCAATGCATCCACCAGCCGGTCGTAGAACGCCAGGCCTTCCGGGTTGACGCGGCCGCGACCTTCCGGCAACACGCGGCTCCAGGCGATGCTGAAGCGGTAGGCGTTCATGCCGAGCGCGCGCATCAGGGTCACGTCCTCGCGCCAGCGCCGATAGTGGTCGCAGGCCATATCGCCGGTGTCGCCGTTGCGCACGTTGCCGGGCGTGTGCGCGAAACGCTGCCAGTTGCTCGGCCCGGCGCCGTCGGCCAGTGGCGACCCCTCGATCTGGTACGCCGAGGTGGCGCTGCCCCACACGAAGGCATCCGGAAACATGCAACGCGACGGATTGCTGGCGTCGGCCATCTGCTGTCCCATGTAAACGATTACATCGGCATGATAACGTGCTGTGATCGCGCGGGCGAGCCGCGCGAAAACCCGCGGGAATCATGGCCACCGTCCGTCTCGACAACGTGCGCAAGGAGTTCGATCAGGGCAAGGTCGCCGTGGCCGATGCAAGCTTCGAGGTGGCCGGCGGCGAACTGCTGGTGCTGGTCGGACCCTCCGGTTGCGGCAAGACCACGTTGCTGCGGATCATCGCCGGATTGGAGACGGCGAGTTCCGGCACCATCCGCATCGACGGCCGCACGGTCAACGACGTGCCGCCGCGCGAGCGCGACATCGCCATGGTGTTCCAGAACTACGCGCTGTATCCGCACATGAGCGTGGCGGAGAACCTCGCGTTCGGCTTGAAGCTGCGCGGCACCGTGCGTGCGGAGATCGCGCGCCGCGTGCAGGTCGCGGCGGACATGCTGGGATTGGGCGACATGCTGGAGCGTCGTCCGCGCCAGTTGTCCGGTGGCCAGCGCCAGCGCGTCGCGCTGGGGCGCGCGCTGGTGCGCGAACCGAAGGTATTCCTGCTGGACGAGCCGCTGTCCAACCTCGATGCCAGGCTGAGGCTGTCGACGCGGGTGGAAATCGCGCGCCTGCATCGCCGGCTCAAGGCGACGATGATTTACGTGACCCACGACCAGATCGAAGCGATGACGCTGGGCCAGCGCATCGTGGTCATGCAGGGCGGCGAGATCCAGCAGATCGACACGCCGATGCGCTTGTACGAACAACCGGCCAATCTGTTCGTCGCGGGTTTCCTCGGCAGCCCGGCGATGAATTTCCTGCGTGGTCGCCTGCGCAGCGACAACGTCGCACGTCTGGAGATGGAGTCGATTGCGTTGCCGCTGGGCGATCTTTTGCGGATGCGTCCGGAACTCGCGGCATACGAAGGGCGCGAACTGGTGCTGGGTCTGCGCCCGGAACACCTGCGCCCTGTGGCACCGGGTGATGCATCGCAGCCCGTGTTGCAGGCGCAACTGGAGGTCATCGAACCGGTCGGCAACGAGGTGTTCCTCAACCTGCGTTTCGGCGGCAATGAAATCGTCGCGCGCGTGCCTCCGCAGGATTTGCCGGAACACGGAGCAGCCGTCGCGTTGTCGTACTCCCCGCAAACACTGCACGCTTTCGATCCGCAAACCGGATTGCGGATTGCGCGGGAAAAATGAATCGCGCCTGATCGATCGCGCGTGTCGACGGAACTGATTCGATGAACTGCGCCTGAGTTCCGCGCTTACGAAAAAGCAACAATTGATCACCGCAGTGGTCTTAATTCTGCGCGCGACACATCGCGCGTGCGCCGGCAAATCCAAGTTCATGTATCCGGCACACCATGTTTCCCGCAGGAGAAAGATAATGCGCAAGACCCTGACTGCCCTCAGCATCGCCGCGGTATTCGCGACGGCGCCTGCCTTTGCGCAGGACGGCAACGTCAATTCCGGCAACAACAGCCAGTTCTTCATCAACGGCAACGTCGGACACAGCAACGTCATCAGCGGCCCGAACAGCGGCAGCGACACCGGTTATGCCCTCGATGGCGGCTATCGCTGGGGCGTGACGCCCAATTTCGCGCTGGGCGCGGAAGTGGGCTACAACGATCTCGGCAACATGCAGATCAAGAACGTGTTCAACAACCAGCCCGTGCTCGCCAACGACAAGGCATCGCTGCACGGCTGGACCGCAGGCGTGAACGGCCGCTACAACCTCGACACGAACTGGTACATCTCCGGGCGCACCGGGTTGTACGCATGGAAGGGCGCGGGTGAAACCAGCGACACGTTCCCGCTGTTCGAGCACCACAACGACAACGGCTATTACGCAGGCGCGGGTTTCGGCTATGACTTCAACCGGAATTTCGGCCTGGGATTGGCCTACGACTATTACCATGCCGACAAGAACAATCTGAACTTGTCGACCAATCTGATGTCTGTGAATGCGGAGTACCGGTTCTAGTCTCCGCCGGTACACTCCAACGTCGACGGGCGCCCTCGGCAGGGCGCCCGTTTCTTTTTGAAGAGGCATCGCCGCGCGGAATCAGCGACGAAAATTCGTGCAGGCTAGAACGCCGTCATGTCGTAGGGATCGTTCTGGGGCAGGTCGCTGCCGGAAGCACCTTCGGCCAGGCGGATCTTCAGCGCGAGACCGTCGCGCGAGTCGGCCTTCGACAATGCTTCCTCCAGTTCGATGATGCCTTCCTTGTAGAGCTTGAACAGCGACTGGTCGAAAGTCTGCATGCCGTCTTGCAGGCTACGGTCCATCGCTTCCTTGATCTGGTGCACTTCGCCGCGACGGAGCAGGTCGCGGATGTGAGGCGTATTGATCAGCACTTCCACCGCGGGCCGGCGACGGCCGTCCTTGCCGACCACCAGTCGCTGCGAGATCACCGCGCGCAGGTTGAGCGCCAGGTTCATCAGGATGTTCTTGTGCGCGGCTTCGGGGAAGAAGTTGAGGATGCGCTCGATGGTCTGGTCGGCATTGTTGGAATGCAGCGTGGCCAGGCACAGGTGGCCGGTTTCCGAGAACGCGATCGCCGCGTCCATGGTTTCGGTGTCGCGGATTTCGCCGATCAGGATCACGTCCGGCGCCTCGCGCATCGCGTTCTTCAGCGCGTTGTGGAAACCGTGCGTGTCCAGCCCGACTTCGCGCTGGTTGACGATCGACTTCTTGTGCCGGTGCAGGTATTCGATCGGATCCTCGATGGTGAGGATGTGGCCGGACGTGTTGCTGTTGCGGTAGTCGATCATCGAAGCCAGCGTGGTCGACTTGCCGGAACCGGTGGAACCGACCACCAGGATCAGGCCGCGCGGCTCCATGATCAATTGCTTGTAGATCTGCGGCAGCAGCAACTGTTCGATGGACGGGATTTCGCTCTTGATCGAGCGGATCACCAGGCCGACTTCGCCACGCTGCTTGAACACGTTGACGCGGAAACGGCCGACGTCCTTGATCGCGATCGCCATGTTCAATTCCAGTTCGCGTTCGAACTGCGGCACCTGGCCTTCGTCCATGAGCGAGTAGGCGATCTTCTTGGCCATGCCGGACGGCAGGCCGGTATTGCCGAGCGCATAGAGCTTGCCTTCGACCTTGATATGCACCGGCGCGCCGCTGGACAGGAACATGTCCGAAGCGCCCTTGTCCATCATCAGTTTCAGGAAATACCCGATGTCCATGAGGCAGTACCGCTGCGAATGGTGAGATGGTCGAAGCAAGAGCGGGGCCAGCGCGCCGCGCGTTGCAATGCCGCGACCCGCGCCGGACAATAGATCATGTCCCCATGGGCAACCTTATGGCACGCACCCGCATGAAAATCCATCGGCTGGTTCCGTTTTTTGCGATGGGGTTGGCAGTCGGCTGCGCCACCACGCCACCGCCCACGGGGTTGCTGGACCAGGCCGATGCGCAAATCCGGGCCGCGTCGGCGGCGGGTGCCGTGACCCGGGCGCCGGATTCCTTCGCCGAGGCACAACGTCGTTATGCCTTCGCCCAACAGGCCTTGGCCAAGGGCGACAATGATCAGGCCGCGGCGAGTGCCCAGGAAGCCGCGGCAGCGGCCGAAGCCGCCACCGCGAGGGCCCGTGCGGTCGAGCTGGAGGCGCGCATCCAGAACCAGCGCGATGAGAATTCCAATCTTCAGGCCGATCTGGAACAGAAGCAGGCCGAAGCGGCCGCGGCACAGCAGGCCGCTTCGCAGCCGGCGAGCGGTGGTTCTTCCGAGGAGTTGCCGCCGATTCAATTGGGCGCGCCCCAGCTCGGCGCGCCTCCGCCTGCGCCGGGTGGGTCGACCGCTCCGGCTCCCGCCGGAACGAGCGCAACCCCGCAAGACGAATCCTGGCCACCGTCCGCCAACAGCAGTGGCCCCGCCGATCAAGGGAGCACGGGCTGATGCGCGCAGCACGAACGATTGCCGTTGGTCTTCTCGGGCTTTGCCTGGCGCTGCCGCAGCTTTCACATGCCGCGTCCGACGATGCCGAAGTGCAAAGCCTGAATGCGCAACTGGATCAGCTGAGCGCAGATCCCGTGCTGGGCAATCTGGCGTTGGGCGAGCAGGCGCGCGCGCGCGATGCGATTGCCGCCGTCGGCAATGCCGGCCGGCACGAACGGCCGCACTACCTGTTCATCGCGGAGCAACGCGTCGAGCTGGCGCGCGCCGCCGCCCAAGTCGAAGCCGACCAGAACCAGCTCGACCAGCTACAGCGTGATCACGACCACATCATGCTGGAGGCCTCGCAGGCCGACGCCGACGCCGCGCGCGCCGAACTCGCGAAACAGCGCCTGCAATATCAGGCCGCGGTCGAACAGGCGCAGATGCTGCAGCAGCAGGGCGCGGCTTATTCGCAACAGGCCCAGCAGGCGCAGGCCGAAGCCGACCAGGCCAAGAAGCTTGCCTCCGCGCAAGCGCGAGCCGCGGCGCTTGCACGCAAGGAAGCCGATCTCGCCGAAGCTGCCACCCGCGCGTTGCGTGGACCCGGCAGCGACAACACGGCCTCGGGTAGCAGCACCCCCGCGGCCAGCCTCGTCCTCTCCGATGCCTCTTTCCCGGGCGGCGGTGACGTGCTTTCGGCGTCGCGTTCGCGCCGGCTGGCTGCTTTCGCCCAAGCCCACGCGGGCCAAACCATCCGGATCGTGCCGCGCGCGGCTTCCGGCCAACGGGTGCTGGCGGGACGACGTGCCGTATCGGTGCGTGATGCCTTGGTGGCGGGAGGCGCCGATGCTTCGCGCATCCATATCCGCGCGATCCAGGATGGGGGCACGGGTGCGAGCGTCGAGGTCAGCGCCGGGCCTTGATATCGTCGAGTGGCAAGCTGGATTTCTGGATAAAAATATCAATAAAACAGTCGATTGCAAGATTCCATCCCGCTGCGGCGCGGGTTTGCCGGCGGTTGCGGCGCCGGGCGGATCAGAGTAGCGTCGAGCTTGGAACCGGCCTTGCGCCGTTCCGCCAGAATCGAATGAAGCCCGTACTTTCAATGACCCCTGCGCACCGCTCCAGCGGCGCGCGGGCGGTGTGGTTTTGCCTGGCACGTGGCAGGTGCCGTTGACTGGAAGGAGGTTCTGCAATGTTCGAATTCGTGCAGAAGGATGACGTCGAAGCACTCATGAAGGCGGACCCCGAGTTCCGCCGTCTTTACCAGCATCATCAGGAGCTGGACACCAAAGTCCGCGATGCGGAACTAGGCGTGTTGCCGCTGGACGATACGTCCCTGGCCGGCATGAAGCGCGAGAAGCTGCATCTGAAAGACCGACTCACCCGAATGTGGGACCAACGCGTTCCCGCGCATTGATCGATCGCGCTACCTCCGGCCCGCCAAAGCGGGCCGGTTGCTTTCCGGAGGAGGAAATGGCGCGGATTTCCGGACGAGGATCGACCAAGACGCCATTCTTCCACCGCTGGCCGGCTTGAAGTATGCGGCGGCATGCCGACAATGCGTGCCATGGCGTTGACTTCTTCCGTGGTGGTTTGCACTTTCAACGGCATTCGTTATTTGCCATCCCTGTGGGAAAGCGTGTTGGCGCAGTCGCGGCTGCCCGACGAGATCGTCGTGCGCGACGATGCCTCCATGGATGGCACGCCTGCCATGCTCGGGGAGTTGCGCGACCGCGCAACGGTTCGTGGCATACAGGTCCGCCTTCTGTTCGGCGACACCAACGTCGGGTACGTCGCGAATTTCGAGACGGCGCTGAAGGCCGCTTCGGGCGACGTGCTGTTCCTGTGCGATCAGGACGACGTCTGGCACGCCAGCAAGTTGGCGACGCAAATGCATGAATTCGACTGCCGTCCGGAACTGCGGTTTCTCTGCAGCGATGCCAGACGCGTGGATGCCGCGGGAGTCGGCCTGCGACGTTCCCTCTTCGACGTGCTGAAGGTTACTTCTTCCGAATTTCGCAGGATCCACGCATCGCGCGGTTTCGAAGTGCTGTTGCGGCGCAGCCTGGCGACGGGCGCGACCGTGGCGCTGCGACGCTCGCTGGCGATCGAGGCGATGCCGTTTGCCCCGGGTTGGGTGCACGACGAATGGCTCGCGATCCTGGCCGCGGCCCGTGACGGCTTCGATTGCCTGGAAGAGGCCTTGATCGACTATCGGCAGCACGATGCGAATCAGATCGGCATGCCCGACCGCAATCTGCGACAGAAGTGGAATGATCTCGTGGATCCGCGCGCGGCCAAAGTCGATGCGCTGGTACGGCGTTCCGAAGTCCTGTTGCAGCGCCTTCGCGACATGCCGGGCGTGAAGCCGGATTACCTTGAAATGGCATTGCAGAAACTCGAACACCTGCGGATCAGGCAAAGGTTCCGCGGGCCGCCATGGCGGCGCGCGCGCGGCGTGGTGCGCGAATCCCTCGGCGGCCGTTATCGGCTTTACTCCTCGGGATGGCGATCGGCCTTGCGGGATTTGCTGAGGCACGCCTGAAGGGTTCGCTCGGCCCTGGAAACACTTCCGGAACGGGCGCGTCGCCACTGCAGCTAAAGGCGGGGATCGGCATCGGTTATCATGGCCGGCCGTGACGAAACGCCCCTCGTCGATGCTCCTCCCATTCCCGCCGTGTCGGCAGCCTGATGATCGTCAACAGCGTTCTTGAACTGATCGGCCGGACCCCGATGGTGCGCGCGCAGCATCTGGATGCCGGGCGTTGCGAGCTGTTCCTGAAACTGGAAAGCGCCAATCCCGGTGGCTCGATCAAGGACCGCATCGGGCTGTCGATGATCGAAGGCGCGGAACGCGCGGGCAAGTTGCAGCCCGGTGCCATCCTGGTCGAAGGCACTGCGGGCAACACCGGCCTGGGGCTGGCGCTGGTCGCGCAGCAGAAGGGTTACCGGCTGATCCTGGTCGTGCCCGACAAGATGAGCCGCGAGAAGATCTTCAACCTCAAGGCGATGGGCGCGGAGGTGCTGCTGACGCGTTCGGATGTCGCCAAGGGCCACCCCGAGTACTACCAGGATCTTGCCGAGCGCATCGCGCGCGAAACGCCGGGCGCCTATTTCATCAACCAGTTCGGCAATCCGGACAATCCCGCTGCGCACGAAGCAACCACGGGCCCGGAGATCTTCGAGCAGATGGACGGGCGCGCGGACGCGATCGTGTTCGGCTGCGGATCGTCCGGCACCATGACGGGCTTGTCGCGCTATTTCGCGCGCGTTTCGCCGCAGACGGAATTCATCCTCGCCGACCCGGTCGGCTCGATCCTCGCGCAGTACATCAACGAAGGCACGTTGTCGACGAAGTCCGCGAGCTGGATGGTGGAAGGCATCGGCGAGGATTTCCTGCCCGGCATCAGCGATTTTTCGCGGGTGAAGAAGGCCTACGCGATCAGCGACAAGGAAAGTTTCCTCGCCGCGCGCGAGCTGCTGAAGAAGGAAGGCGTCCTCGGCGGCTCATCCACCGGGACGTTGCTGGCCGCGGCGCTGAAATATTGCCGCGAGCAGGCCCAGCCGAAGCGCGTGGTTACGCTGGTGTGCGACACCGGCAACAAATACCTGTCCAAGCTCTACAACGATTACTGGATGCTGGACAACGGATTCCTCGACCGCCAGCCCACCGGCGACCTGCGCGACCTGATCCTGCGCCCCTACGCGCAACACGACACCGTGGTGGTCGGCCCGCAAGAATTGCTGGTCGCCGCGTACAACCGCATGAAGCTGTACGACGTCTCGCAACTGCCGGTGATGGACCGCGATCGCATCGTCGGCCTGATCGACGAGTCGGATCTGCTGATCCACGTCTACGGCGACGAGGCGAAATTCCGCGATCCCGTGTCTACCGCGATGGTCAGCCGTCTCGACGTGTTGCCGGTGGATTCGCCGATCGAATCGCTGTTGCCGGTGTTCGAGCGCGGCCATGTCGCGATCGTGGTGGAGGGCGAGAAATTCCTCGGTTTGATCACCCGCATCGACCTGCTGAACTACCTGCGCCGGCGCGTGGCGTAATTGCGCTGCCCATACGGAATTATCGCAATGCATACGTCTCATCCGCCCTTGGATCAGGTGCCTGCGACCGAAGACGCCGCGGTTTGGGCCTATCGCCTGATTCTGGGGCGAGAACCCGAAAGCGCGGCGATCGCGCGCGACCATGCGCTGCAAAGCCGATCGCTCAAGGAGCTGCGCGAGCGCTTCCTGGAGAGCTCCGAGTTTACACAGCGTTATCGCGTAGTCGAGCGCGAGCGCGGACGCAATGTCAGCGTATTCCCCCCGTGCTCGATCCAGACCCGCGTAGATGATGAGACCGCCGCGCGTTTGTTCGAGCGGGTTGCGCGCAGCTGGACCCGGTTTGGCAACAGTGAACCGTATTGGTCGGTGTTGTCCGAACCACAGTACCTGATGGAACGCATTGGGGAAACCCGTGAAGCTTTCCTCGAGTCGGGCCGCGAGAACATGGAGCGGTTGTTCGCCACCTTGCGGCGAAACGATATCGCAATCGATCCCGCTTGGGAGGTGTTGGAACTGGGTTGCGGATTGGGTCGCACCACCCGTTGGCTGACCGAGCACTTCCATCGGGTCTTTGCAGTGGATGTTTCCAGTTCGCACCTGAAGCTTGCGCAACAGCTCAATGTCGATGCACTACACGCCGAACGGATTGTCTGGACGCAGCTTGGCTCCAGGGATGAGCTTGCGTCGCTTCCGGTATTCGACCTCTTCTTCAGTATGATCGTGCTGCAACACAATCCACCGCCCGTCATCGGCAAGGTGTTGGAAACCGTTGCGGAGAAGCTCCGGCCCGGTGGCTTTGCATTCTTCCAGGTGCCGACTTACCAGCGTGGCTATTCATTTGATGTGGATTCGTATCTGGCGCTTTCCCCGCATGAGCCCGACATCGAAATGCACGCGTTTCCCCAAGGCGAGGTGTTCCGCATTTTTCGCGAACGCGGCTGCATCCCGCTCGAGGTTTTCGAGGACGGGTTGGCCGGTCATCGCGACAACCATCGTTCCAACTCATTCCTGTTCCGCAAGCTGACGACCGACGAGAATCCCGCGCAAGTGCTTGCACGGTCCGAAGCCTATGCAGAATCGCTGGAAGAGCAAATCGCCCGCATGGATGCGGCTGCGCGTTCGGAGCACGCCAGGGCGCAGACTGCGCTGGCGGACGCCGCACGTTATGCGGCGACGCTCGAAGCGGAGCGGGAAGGGCTCAAGCGCTCGCTCGCATCCGTGCAACACCCCGTCGATCCGAAACCCGAATCCGGAAATCCATGAGCACCAACAAAACTCCCGGTAACAAGCAGGCCCTGGCAACCCGCGCGATCCATGCAGGGCAGACGCCCGATCCGTCGACCGGCGCGATCATGACGCCCATCTACGCGACGTCCACCTACGTGCAGAAAAGCCCGGGCGTGCACCAGGGCTACGAATATTCGCGCACGCAGAATCCGACGCGCATGGCGTGGGAACGCTGTGTCGCCGATCTCGAGGGCGGCGTGGCGGGCTTTGCCTTCGCCTCGGGCATGGCGACGACGGCGACCGTGCTCGACCTGCTCGATTCCGGCAGCCACGTGATCGCGATGGACGATCTGTACGGCGGCAGCTATCGCCTGTTCGAACGCGTGCGTCGGCGCAGCGCGGGATTGGATTTCAGTTTCATCGATTTGAACGATGCGAACACATTGAAGGCGGCGTTGAAACCGAACACGCGCATGATCTGGGCGGAGACGCCGACCAATCCCATGCTGAAGCTGGTCGACCTGAAAAAGGTTTCCGCATTCGCGAAGAAGCACGGCCTGCTGCTGGTGGTCGACAACACCTTCTGCTCGCCGATGCTGCAGCGGCCGATCGAACACGGCGCGGACATCGTGGTGCATTCGGCGACCAAATACCTCAATGGTCATTCCGACATGGTCGGCGGTGTCGCCATTGCCGCGAACAAGGAACTGGCGGAACGCATGGCTTTCCTGCAGAACTCGGTCGGCGCGATCGCGGGCCCGTTCGATGCCTTCCTGGCGTTGCGCGGCGTCAAGACGCTGGCGTTGCGCATGCGCGCGCATTGCGAGAATGCACTGGAGCTGGCGCGCTGGCTGGAGAAACGCCCGGCGGTCGAACGCGTGATCTATCCGGGCCTGAAATCGCATCCGCAACACGCGTTGGCGAAACGCCAGATGGACGGCTACGGCGGCATCGTCAGCATCGTGGTCAAGGGCGGCATGAAAAAAACGCGCAGCATGCTCGAGCGCTGCGAACTGTTTGCGCTGGCCGAATCGCTTGGCGGCGTGGAGAGCCTGATCGAGCATCCCGCGATCATGACCCACGCTTCCGTGCCACCGGAAAACCGCAAGCGGCTGGGGATCAGCGATGGTCTGGTCCGGCTTTCGGTGGGTGTGGAAGACGTGCAGGATCTCGAGCGCGAACTGGAGCGCGCGCTGGCGTGAATACGGCCGTGCCTCGCGATGTCTTGCAGCCGGTGATCCTTTCCGGCGGTTCGGGCACGCGCCTGTGGCCCGCATCGCGCGAACATTATCCGAAGCAACTGTTGCCTCTGACCGGCGAGCGTTCAATGCTGCAGGCGACGGCGCGGCGGCTGGACGGCTTCACCGCGGCGGCGCTGAGAGCGCCGCTGGTGGTCGGCAACGAGGAATACCGCTTCATCGTGGCCGAACAACTGCGCAACGTGGGCATCGAGGATGCCCTGCAGGTGCTGGAACCGGCGGGAAGGAATACCGCGCCGGCGCTCACGCTGGCGGCGGCCGTGGCCGACAGCGACGGTGCCGACCCGATCTTGTTGGTGATGCCTGCGGATCACGCGATCGGCGACGAAGGCCGGTTCCGCGATGCGATCACCAAGGCGTTGCCGTATGCACGCGACGGCGCCTTCGTCACTTTCGGCGTGATTCCCGCTCGTGCGGAGACCGGCTACGGCTATCTCCGGCGCGGCGATGCTGCATTGGGCGGCAATGACGGTTTCGCGCTGGACGCCTTCGTGGAAAAACCGGACGCGGCGACAGCGCGGAAATATGTCGACAGCGGCGAATATTTGTGGAACGCGGGCATCTTCATGATGCGCGCCTCGGTGTGGTCGCGCGCCGTCGGCTTGTTGCAGCCGGCCATGCTCGACGCCTGCGGGCAGGCACTCGTCGGGGCGAAACGCGAAGGCGGTTTCTTGCGCGTGACGCGCGAGGCCTTCCTGGCATGCCCTTCGGATTCCATCGACTACGCGGTGATGGAGAAGCTGGCGGTGCATCCGCAGCTCGGGCGGGCCGTGGTGATCCCGCTGGATGCGTGCTGGTCGGATGTCGGTTCATGGGAGGGTCTGTGGCAGGTTTCCGACCACGATGCGGACGGCAACGTGTCGCAGGGCGACGTTCTGGCGCAGGACACGCGCGATTCCCTGCTGTTCTCCGGGTCGCGGCTGGTAGTGGCCATCGGTTGCCGGGACATGGTGGTGGTGGAGACTCCCGATGCCGTGCTGGTCGCCGACAAGCGCGCCACCCAGAAAGTGCGCGAGGCGGTCGCCGTGCTGAAGCAGCGCGACCGCGAGGAAGTGAAGGCGCACCGCAAGGTGTATCGCCCGTGGGGGTGGTACGACTCGATCGAGCACCAGCCCGGTTTCCAGGTGAAGCGCATCGGCGTCAATCCCGGAGCCAGCCTGTCGCTGCAGATGCATCACCGCCGTGCGGAGCACTGGGTGGTGGTGCGCGGCACCGCGCGTGTGACGCGCGACGACGAGGTGTTCGACCTGCAAGTCAACGAATCCGTGTTCATCCCGCTGGGAGCCAGACACCGCTTGCAGAACATCACCGATTCTCCGGTCGAGATCATCGAAGTGCAGTGCGGCGATTATCTTGGCGAGGACGACATCGTGCGCTTCGAAGACGTGTACGCGCGGACATGAACGAAGCGATCGCGCTGGCGCGTCGCGTGCCGCCGTTGCGGTTGTTGCTGCGACCGTTGGCCCTGATCTGGCGCCAACGGGCCTTGCTGAAGCGCATGACGTGGCGCGAAATCTCTTCGCGCTATCGCGAGTCGGTGCTGGGATCGGTGTGGGCGGCGATCAATCCCTTGTTGATGCTGGGGATCTATACCTTCGTGTTCGGTTTCATCATGAAATCCCGTTGGCCGGGGCAGGGCGACAACAAGCTGCTGTTCTCGCTCACGCTGTTCGCGGGCCTGATCGTGAACACCCTGTTCGCCGAAACGGTCAACCGTTGCACGACGGTGATTGCCGAGAACGCCAACTACGTGAAGAAAGTGGTTTTCCCGCTGGAGATGCTGCCGCTGGTGGTGCTGGGCAGCGCCCTGTTCCATGCGGCAGTGAGCCTGGCGATTCTTGTCGTGGCGAATGCGTTTGTGGGCACCGGTTTGCACTGGAGCATGTTGTTGTTGCCGGTAGTGATCGTGCCGATCCTCCTGACCAGTGCCGGCGTCGGCTGGATCCTGGCCTCGCTCGGCGTGTTCCTGCGCGATGCCAGCCAGATAGTCGGTTTCCTGACGGCGTTGCTGATGTTCCTGAGTCCGATTTTCTATCCCATCACTGTGTTTCCCCAGCAGGTGCGCAACCTTCTCTTTCTCAATCCGCTGACGTTGCCGGTGCTGGAGGTGCGGCAAGTGGCGATAGAAGGCCTGTCGCCGCACTGGACTTCGGTGCTGACTGCCTATGGCATCGGACTGCTCGTGGCCGCCATCGGCTTGTGGTTCTTCGAGCGCACGCGGCGGGGATTCGCCGATGTCCTGTGACCCGATCATCACGGCATCCGGCCTGGGCAAGTGCTATCAGATCTACGAAAGCCCGGCCGAGCGGCTGAAGCAGATGCTGTATCCGCGCGCGGCGCGCCTGGTTGGGCGCAGCGTGAGTCCGCGTTTCAGGGAATTCTGGGCGCTGCGCGGCGTGGATTTCCGGATTGCGCGCGGCGAAACGGTGGGCATCCTCGGCCGCAACGGTTCGGGCAAGACCACGCTGCTGCAAGTGTTGTGCGGGACCTTGCCGCACAGTGAAGGCCATTGCGAAGTGCGTGGCCGCGTCGCGGCGCTGCTGGAACTGGGCGCCGGTTTCAAGCCGGAGTTCACCGGCCGCGAGAACGTGCTGATCAACAGCGCGATCGTCGGCATTCCGGAGGACGTGGCGCGCGCACGGATGCAGCAGGTGATCGAATTCTCCGAACTCGCCGACGTGATCGATCGCCCGGTGAAGACGTACTCCAGCGGCATGTACGTGCGGCTGGCGTTCTCCGCGGCGATCCACGTCAGCCCGGACATCCTCGTGGTGGACGAAGCGCTGGCGGTCGGCGACGCGCGTTTCCAGGCCAAGTGCTTCCGGCGCATCAATGAAATGAAAGAACAGGGCGTCACCATCCTGTTCGTGACGCACGCCACCGAGCAGGTGGCGATGCATTGCTCGCGCGCCTTGCTGCTGGATGGCGGGCGATTGCTCGACGACGGCCATCCGCGCGAGGTCAGCAACCGCTATCTCGACCTGCTGTTCGGACGCAGCACGCCGGAGCGCGAGCGTGCGCAAGCTTCCGGCAACGTGGCCGAAAAAAAGGCGCGCGCCGTCGAGCACGATCTGGCGGCGCAGTCCGGCGATGATGCGATCGCACGCGCGATCTCGGCATTCGCCGCCGGGCGCGACGACGCGGGTTATGCCGCGCGCGCCAGCTACCACGACGCGGAATATCGCTGGGGCGACGGCAGCGCGGAAATCCTCGACTATCTGCTGGTCTCCGACGGCCGCGTCGATCCGCCCAATCTCGCGGCCGACGAAGAAGCGGAACTGCTGGTGCGCGTGCGTTTTCGCGACGCGGTGAACACGCCGGTATTCGGCTTCTACATCAAGACGATCGAAGGGTTGATGTTGACGGGCTGCAATTCGCGCGACGCCGGCGAGGACTGGGGCGAGCGCTACCGGCCCGTGCGGGCCGGCGAAACGGTGGTGTGCCGGTTCCGTTTCCGCCCGCGCTTCGAATCGAACAATTACCTGTTGTCACTGGGCGTCGCCGCCGACGATGGTGGAGAATTGCGTCCGCTCGACCGGCGCTACGATTCGATCCTGGTGAAGGTCGAGAGCAGTGAGCCCTATTACGGGCTGGTCGGAATCGGCGCCAGCTGCGAGCTGGTCCACAACATCCCCTGAAATGATGGGCGAGACGCGCGAACAATTGCTCGAATCCTACGCCGCGTTGCCGGAGGCGTACCAGCCCGCGTGGGGGTTCGTCGAAACGGCGGAGCAGGCGCGGCGTGGCAGCGCCGACCGTTTCGCGCTGGTGTTGCGGAATATCGCGGCATTGCCTGGCGATGGCATCTTGCGTGTGCTCGACATCGGTTGTGCGCAGGGTTACTTCAGCCTGGGCTTGTACGCGGAATTGAAAAAACTCGGTCGAGCCGTCGAGGTGATCGGAGTGGATTCGCTCGAATCCAACGTGCGTTTTTGCGGGCGATTGGCCGAATACCACGGGATCGAGGCTCGTTTCATCCATGACCGCTTCGACGAGGGATTTTTCACGCGGCATCAGCTCGCGCGATTCGACGCAATCCTGGCGTTGAACGTGTTGCACCACATCCGCCAGCTTCAGGGCGGCGGTGCTGCCGAGCAGGCGGCGGTCGCGGCTATGCGCGCACATTCGCGCGTCCTGCTATGCGAGGTCGCGCAGGCGGACGAATCGCTGGACTGGATCAGCGACTGGCACGCTTCCGATCACGGGTTGCTCCGCGCCTATGGGTTCCGTCGCAAGCTCGGCGAATTCGAAACGCACCTCACCGAAATCCGGCGGCCGCTGTATGCGTGCAGCGACGAACTTGCGTGCGTCGATGGTCGCTGGTTCGGATTCGCGCGGATACTGGATCGCGCCCACTCCGGGGTGTCGGAGCATTTCGCGGGGCAGCGCCGTTTCTTCATCGGTGCGGACACGCTCGTCAAGGCGTATCGGGCGGACGGCGATTTCGGCGAATTCAATCGAACCGAACTGGCCGCGGAAGCGGAAGCTCTGGAGGCGCTCGCCGGCGAGCCACAACGCTATCCCGCGTTGCTCGCGCAAACTGACGATGGCGATACGATTTGGCTGGTGCGTGGCTTGTTGCCTGGGCGCCTGTTGTCGGAATCGATCGAGGCGGGCGATGAACTCGACCCCGTGGCGTCTACACGCGCGCTGCTTGTCGAGCTCGCCCATCTGGAGCAACGGGGTTTCCACCATGCCGACCTGCGTGCATGGAACGTGTTGCGCGACGGCAACTGGTTGCGACTGATCGACTTCGGTTCAATGACGCGTACACCGCATCCCTTGCACCGCGTCGCATTGGCTGCGGTAATCCGCGAACTGGCAGGGCGCGATTGCGCGCACCCGCAGCCTTGGTACGAAGCGGTGCATCCACTGGAGAATGCTCCGGCGAATCTTGTGCCGTTGCTGCGCTATCTCTATGGCGCGCCGCAAGCCGGCTTCAGTCATGCGGAAGCATTGCATTTGCTGGATCGCGGCGGATCTGACCCGAACGATGCGCCGCTTGTGGTCGCGCCGGAGGTGTTGCAAGCCTGCGCCGAAAACCAGTGCGAGGCATTCGCACGTCTTTCCAGACATGCGGAGAAGTTGCAGGCGGAAGCAACGGCTTATACGGAATCGCTCCATGCCGAACTCGAAAAGGTCACTTCGGATGCGGCGGCTGAACACGCGGGAGCGCAGGCTGCGCTGGCGGATGCCGCCCGTCATGCGGAATCGCTCCATGCCGAACTCGAAAAAGTCACTCGTGATGCGCTCGCCGAACGCGCCGCGGCGAAAGCCGCGCTGGCGGACGCCGCGAACTACAATGTGACACTCGAACAACGCCTGAAAGAAAGCGAGTTGGTACTGGCGCGCATGCAGGCGCGGTTCCGTGCGCTCAAGGCATTCTGGCCGCGCGAACAATTGCATGGCGACGGGAACGAAGGATCATGACCGGGCCGGTTTTCTTCACCATCGTTTCGCGCAACTACCTCGCGTACGCATTGACGCTGATGCAGTCGGTGGCGGAATGCTATCCGGATGCGCCACGCTACCTGTGCCTTGCCGACCGGCGCGAGGATGATCCAGCCCTCGACACCGGCCTGTTCGAAACGGTGACCATCGACCAGCTGCGGCTGCCCGATTTCCAGGCGTTCGTGTTCCGCTACGACATCATGGAACTGAACACCGCGGTCAAGCCGTACATGTTCGCATGGCTGTGCGAACGGCATCCGCATAGCGGCATCGTCTATCTCGACCCTGACATTGTCGTGTTGCGCAGGCTGGAAAAGGTGGAGCGTGCCTTCGCGGAGGGTGCATCGGCCGTGCTCACGCCGCACCTCGCCGCGCCGATCGAGGACGACAAGTTCCCCGACGAATTGGCGATCATGCGCAGCGGCGTGTACAACTGCGGTTTCGTCGCGATCAACGCGGCGCACGCGCGGTCCGGCGACCTGATCGCCTGGTGGGAAGCCAAGCTGGAGTTCGGCTGTTTCGTCGACCTGGAAGGCGGCCTGTTCACCGACCAGAAGTGGATGGACCTGGTGCCAGGCATGTTCCCGGACGTGGCGATCCTGCGCGACGACGGTTACAACGTCGCCTACTGGAACCTGGCGCAGCGTCCGGTCGCGCGCAATGCGGACGACGGCTACACCGCCAATGGCGTACCGCTGGTGTTCGTGCATTTCTCGGGCGTGGTGCTGTCGGATCCGGCGGCGTTTTCGAAGCACCAGAATCGTTTCACGGCCGCAGGACTCGGTGGTTTGCGGCCGTTGTACGACCACTATCTCGCCTCGTTGCGCAAGAACGGCCATCCGGAACACGCGCGCAAGCCCTACGCCTACGGCCACTTCAGCGATGGGGAAAAAATCGCACCGTCGATGCGGCGTGTGTATCGCCGGCTGTTTGACATGCGTTGCGAGTACCCGGTGCGCGAACCCTTGCGGATGGATCGCGAGCTGTTCAACCAGTCTTGTTCGGAGTTGCCCGAGGAACCGTCCCTGCCGGTCAGCCGGTTGATGTACGAGATATGGGACATGCGCCCCGATCTGCAGGAGGCGTTCAATCTCAACACGCGCGAAGGGCGCGAGGGCTTCATCCGCTGGTATCTCGCGGTCGCTTCGTCGGAGATGTCCATCGCCGCGCGCTACATCGATCCGATACGGGAACAGTTTACCCACGCCTTGATCCATGCGCGGCAGCAGCAAGTGTATGGTGTCGCCCGTGGCAACATGCGTCCGGATTCGCAGGATGGGCCGGCGCCCACGCCCGTGCCGGCGGATGCCCCGCGCAGTGGCGTGCTGCCGCGCGGGCCGCGCTATCACGCGGGACGCTTGCTGTTGCGAGCGCTGGCGTGGGGCAGGCGACAGACGACATTGCTGCGCTGGTACCAGCAGGTGCCGCAACGGTGGCGCATGGCGGTACGTCGCCGCGCGTACGCGTACGCGGGCGTGCCGCTGCCGCCGAGCGCATTGCCGCGCACGCCGCGCACCCGGCGCGAACCGGCAGTCGCCGCGGCGCCGATGGCGCAGGGCGTGAATCTCGTCGGTTATGCGCGCGGCGAATTCGGCGTGGCCGAGAACGTGCGTTCCTATGCGCGCGCACTGGAGTCGGCGCAGTATCCATTCCTGATCCGCAACTTCGATGTCGGCGTCGCCAGCCGTCAGCTCGATCAGTCGATGGAGCGGCACTTTTCGGAATCCCTGCGTTACGACACCAACGTCTTTTTCATCAACGCCGACCAGATGCACGTTGCGCGCGAAACGCTGGGCGACGAAGCCTTCCAGGGGCGCCGCAACATCGGCTACTGGTTGTGGGAACTGGAGCAATTCCCGCATGCATGGGACACTGCGTTCGACCTGGTGGACGAGGTGTGGGCGCCGACCGGATTCGTGCGGGAGGCGATCGCGGCGAATACGCACAAGCCGGTGGTGAAGATTCCCAAGGCCATCGAGTTCGCCTTGCCTACGGGCATGGACCGCGCGCACTTCGGCCTGGACCATGACGCCTTCGTGTTCCTCTTCAGCTACGACTTCCACGGTTACTCGGCGCGCAAGAATCCGCAGGCCGTGCTGGCCGCGTTCCGCCGCGCATTCCCGAAGGAGCGCAAGGACGTGCGGCTGTTGTTGAAATCGATCAACGGCCATCATTTCCCGGAAAAACTCGAGGAACTCGCGCGCAGCGTCGCCGACGATCCGCGCATCGAAATACGCGATGGTTTCCTGTCGCGGCAGGAGATGTTCGGACTGCAGGGTGCGATCGATTGCTACGTCTCGCTGCATCGCTCGGAAGGCTTCGGACTCGGACTCGCGGAATGCATGTACCTGGGCAAGCCGGTGATCGCGACGGCCTATTCGGGCAACATGGAATTCATGACGTCCGAGAACAGTTGCCTCGTCGACTATCGTCTGGTGCCGGTGCGGGAGGGTGACTACCCGTACTGGCAGGGTCAGCAATGGGCCGACCCGGACACCGTGCATGCGGCGCGGCTGATGCGACAGGTGTTCGATGACCGCGAATTCGCGCGTCGCCTCGGTGTGAACGCCGCCGCTTCGATCCGCGGCGCCCATTCGCGCGAAGGGTGCGCGGCGGCGGTCACCGCGCGCTTGCAGGAAGGCCGGCGACGGCCGATGGCACGTGGCTAGCGATCGGCGACTAGCGGCTTCCATCCAGGCGCGGGGGCAAAGGCCGCCCTCGCCACAGAGGTGGGCGTGTTGATTCCCCCGGTTGCGGGCGGAGATGCGACGACCGCGGTCGTCAAAAGCGGCCAGAATGCGTAGGGGTCGATACGGGAGGCACATTGGGTGAAGGGGATTGTCACGGGGAAATGGGGAACGGCCGCCGCGGTAGTCGTGCTGGTACTGCCCGCGATCCTGATCCAGGCATGGCTGGTATTCGGGTTCTCGGGCTTCGATCGCTATCGTTTCATGGCCGGCGCGCTGTTCGCGCTGTGCTTCTGCACGCTGCTGGTGCTGGGCACGCGCTGGAGGCTGCTCGGCCGCATTACGTGGCTGCCTGCGGCAGTGCAGTATGTCGCCTGGATCGTGCTGGTGCTGTGCGAGGCAGTGTCGTATTCGCTGCAGGATGACACGTTCAACGATCGTTTTTTCGCGCACCTTGATCCACGCAACCTGGACACAGGATTGCATGGATTCCCGCTGCTGATCGGGGGTGGCCTCGCTGTAATGGCGGTCGTCACGCTGCTGGCGGCCTGGTTGCTGTTGCGGTTGCCCGCAAGGGCGCTGCCTCGCGAAAAGGCTCGGCCAGTCGCGATCAGGTTGGGGATTGCCGTCGGCTTGGTCCTGGTCCTGCTGCTGGCGGATTCGACGCCGGCGCGGCTCGCGGATTACTTCGTCCAATACCAGCGGTCGTTCGGCTTCGCCGGCACGCCGGAAGGGCAGCGCGTCTATCGGGAAATCGACCCCGACCCGCCGAGCCGCCATTCCGTGCTGGCGTCGCCGGGGCGCAACGTGGTGTGGATTTACATGGAATCGCTGGAGCGCGCGTATACCGATCCGGGAATTTTTCCGGGCCTGACACCCAATCTCGACCGGTTGCGGGCGAATGCCCTGGATTTTTCGGGTTTCGAGCAATTCCACAATACCGGCTACACCATGGCGGGCATTTTCGCCTCGCAATGCGGCGTGCCGTTTTTCTCCAGCCCCTTCGCCGGGCTCGACCCCGTCAATGGCAACAACGCGGACGAAACCAACTTCCAGCGCAAGCTCGCATGTTTTGGAGACGTGCTGCATCGCGCGGGTTACACGCAGATTTTCCTGGGCGGCGCGCCGATCGGTTTTTCCAACAAGGGGCTGTTCTTCCATATCCACGGCTACGACGAAGCGCTGGGGCAGCAGCAACTTGAAGAGCAATATCACAACGAGCTTGCGCATTCCGGATGGGGTCTGTACGACTCCGACTTGTTTCGCATCGCCGTCGTGCGTTACCGCGCACTCGCGAACTCAGGGCGCCCGTTCAATCTCACGTTGCTGACGCTGGACACCCATCCGCCGCATGCGCGACCTTCGCCGGGCTGCCCGCATTATCAGCCGGACGACAATGCGGTGCTCCAGGGTGTGCACTGCACCGACTACCTGGTGGGCAAGTTCATCGACGATATTTCCCGCGACCCGGCCTGGAAAAACACCGTGGTGGTGGTCATGAGCGACCACTTGCGAATGGTCACCGAAGGCGAGATACCTTCCGCCTATCGGCGTCATCCGTTGTTGTTCGTGCTGAATGCAGGCGCCACGGGCACGCGTGCTGCCCGCATCTATCACATGGACATTGCTCCCAGCATTTTGCACTTGTTGGGAGTAAGCACCAATGCACGTTTCATCGCCGGCGAGGATCGCAGTGTTCCGAACGAACTCGACAATCAGCTGTCCATCGGCAAAGTGGCCGATGCAGTCTTGCGCGACGTCTTGTGGCAGCGCGTGGGCAAGTTCCGCCTCTGCAGAGGCGACACATTGCTGGCCGGACTGCCGCAAGCACGGTTCGACATGGGTGGAATCGACATGGGGATGGCGAATCGCGGCGAGCAGCAAATCTCGCTCATGAGCAATCAGGTGCTTGGCTTCGTCACTATGGACAGCAATGCAACGCCCGTGGTGCTTCCGCGCACGAACTTGTCCAATTTGGCATCGTGGCGCGGCAAGGCCAGCCTGTTGCTTGTACGGCCGATGCAAGATGCGCCCGAACAGGCGCGCTTCTCGATCGATTGGCAAGGACGCAACGGCGCGGTCGCGCACCTCGCCGACACCCCGCGACTGCAGGGGTTGGCGTTGCGCTCGCCCGAATGCGCCACGCTGCTAAAGCAGGCGGATCAGGCATCATCGGGCCAGTTGCTGGATTTCAGCCATCGTTTCACCGTCAGTTCCGATGCGTTTCCGGAAATCCCCGCATCCGGGCGGATCGACTTCACCTCGCGCGATGTTTCTGCATACGAAGGGATGGTCGGCTGGCAGCCCGCCTTCTCGTGGGGTTCCTTCACCCAGGGGGACTTTGCCGAATTCGGATTCCGAATGGCCGCAGCGCAATGCCGGGGCGGTGTCCTGGGCATGACCGTGCGTCCGTTCCTGGTGGCCTCGCGACCGAAACTGGATGTGGACGTGCTGGTCAACGGCAGGGTTGCAACCACGTGGCATTTTTCGGGGGATGCCAAGGCCAGGCGGGAGGTCAGCGTGCCCATCCATCCCGATGCGGGCTGCCGGGTCATCATCCGTTTTGCCTATCGGCGCCCGGACGCCGCGCCGCCACCCTATCCGGTCGGGGAAGATCCGCGCGCGTTGCAACTGGTCATTTACGATGCCCAGCTGGATCCCACACCGGGTCATGCCGCCGAAAGTACCGTATCATCGCGATGAGCCGCATGAGAATTCGTACACGCCAGCGTCATCTCCCTCGACTTTTTCAAAGAGCGGCGTGCCTCGCAATCGCCTTTTTTTGCGCCGCCTTCGCGCCACGCGGAATGACGGCGCCGCAGACAGAGAAGGGCGGGGAAGGCATCGTTCATTCCGCACCTGTCGCGCCGGAGCCCCCTGAGCCATCGGTGCAGGAATTCGTCGAACTGACAGCCGTGGAAACACCCGTGCCCACAACTTCGCTGCACTGCGGCCTCGACTTGATCGACGGGCATCCTGCGCCTCTGGCGATGGTGCTGGATCATCGCGTGGCAACGACGTTCGTGGGCTGGATCGCCGATGACAAGTCAGGCGTGCCGCAAAACATCGCCGTCATCCTGGCAGGAGACAAGACCTACCGAATCGTCGGGACCACCGGGCTCGCGCGCCCGGACGTGGCAGCGGCCAAGCACAATTCCGCTTTCATTTCCGCCGGCTTTTCGATGGCCGGCCGGCCGTCCGCGTTGCCGCAAGGCGAATATCGCCTGGCAATGGCGGCGCAACTCGGGACGGTACGAGAGCTTTGCCCGCTGGGCCGTATCATCGCGATCAAGTAATCGGATTGCCAAGGCTCATGCGCGATCGCGATACAAACGAATTCCTGAGGAGCGCATCGTGACGCGACAGTGGATGCGTCCGGTCCTGATCATCATCGTCGGGTTGATGTTGATCTACGCAGTGCTCGCGAGGACAGGGTACCTGCAGAAAAGATTCCTGGACCAGCCGTTCGGCTACGGCGCAGACGCGCCCGCCGTGTACGGCTGGAATGGCGTCGAGTATGTTTACAACGACTACAAAGCGCGTACCGGCGCGCCGCTGCAGATGCCGGGCCGCCCGGCTCTCGATCGTGCGGGTTGCATCCTGTTCCAGCCGGACTGCACCCTGATCTGGATCATCGGGAGAGCCACCGGTTCCATCGTTACGGGCGTCAACGTCTATTTCTATCTGAGTTACGCACTGTGTTTCGTGTTCGCGTTGTTCGGCTTGCGTTTCTTCGGCGCGAGCTGGCCGGCCTCGGCGGTGATGGCCGCGCTGTACGCGTTATTGCCGTATCACCAGATGCGCAACATCAATCATCTGCACGAAAACAGTTATTTCATCGTGCCTGCGTATGCCGTGATCTTTTATCTGATCTATCGCGGCGGCACGATGCCGGCGCTCCAGCCGTCGCAACCCCCGGCCCCGCGCGATCGCTGGATCAGCCATCGCTGGGCATTGCCGGTGGCGCTGCTGTTCGTGTTTTTCCCCGCCTCCCTGCAGAATTACCACCAGTTCTTCTTTGCGTTGCTTGCCTTCTTCGCCGGGGTGCTGGGCAGCGTCGACGCGCGCAAGCCACGCCCGTTGCTGGTCGGGTTGTTGTTCGCGGTGGTCGCCTGTGCGGGTCTGATGGCCAGCAACAAACTGGACAGCGCTTCCTGGGGGGACCCCGAGCACATCGTGCATGCCACCAGCCAGGTCACCACTTACGGCGAAGACGAACAGTACCCGCTCAAGCTGGTGCAGATGATCCTGCCCATTCCCGGGCATCGCGTCGGTGCGCTCGCCGCCATGCGCGCGGGCTACGATGCCGGGCACCCCATGGTCAGCTACGAAACCGGCACCGTTTCGCTGGGGCTGGTGGGCGCGCTGGGTTTGCTGGGTCTGATCTGGCTGTTCCTGACATTGAGCTCGCGCGTGCAGCCGTTGCCGCGATTGATCGCGCGGCTGACGCTGCTTGCCATCCTGCTGGGCGCGATGGGCGGTCTTGGCGGCATGCTCAGCGATTTGTCCTGGTCGATCCTCGGTCCGAAGTTTCCGCTGTCTCAGGCGCGTGGCTGGGATCGGGTGGTGATTTTCGTCGCCTTCTTCGCGCTGCTGGCGAGCGCCTGGGGCATGGATCGTTCGATGGGCTGGCTCGCAAGGCGCGGCAAGTTGTCTTCCGCCACGCGCGGGACACTGGTGTGGTGCTGTGCGTTCGGGATATTCGCGATCGGCGTCTACGATCAGGTCGAGGGCGTGCCCCGCAGGATTTTCTCCAACGACGATGCAACTTATCTGTCCGACCAAGAGTTCTTCACGTCGATCGACGCGCTGTACCGCGGCTCGTATCAGGTATTCCAGTGGCCGGTGATGTTCCCGTGGGGCGGTTCCTACAATGGCATTTATTACACGGATGCTTACCGCCCGCTGCTCAATTCCAGGCGCATGGATTTGAGCTTCGGCGGCGATCCGGACAGCAAGCAGGGCCAATGGCTGACTTCGCTTTCCAGGATGCCGCCGGAGCGGATCTTCGCCCAACTCTGTGCCACCGGTTTCGAGGGCGTGGTGGTGCATAGCGCCGCGGTGTCGCCTGGCCAGCACGCATTCGTGTCGTTGCTGGAACAAAAGACGAAGGTAATGAATTCCGGCAGTGGACTGCTTTACTTCGACATCCGGCACGCTTGTGGCATCCCGCCGTCCGTCGCCGATGAATGCCTGGGTCGCTTGCGCGCCAGATTGCTCGATGGGAGCGACCGCAAACAGTGGATCGGCGGCGAGGATTTCGCCGGAACCACGGGCGCCACCAAACCGGGCTACTGCGGAGGGCAGGAGCGCGTGTCCGTGCTGGGCGAGGCCGGGTGGCTGACCTTGGGCCCGTACATTCCGCTCAAGCCGCATGCCTATACGGCGCGTTTCGAATTCGCCGGACCGGCCAAGCCGGTCGAACTGACCATCGGCTGGAACGACGGCCAGCAAACCCATCCCATTGCGAGTTTGAAGCCTGATGCCGCGGCCACGAATTTCGAGATTCCGTTTTCGGTCACGGGACCGGATGACAAGCTGGTGGAGTTCCGTGTGCGCGTGGATGGCAGCTCGGCAATGGTTCTGCGGGGCGTGCAGTTGAATCGACGTTGACCTGGTCCTGTCTTCAGGCGAGTGCTTCGGCCGCGACCGCTTCCACGCGTCGCTGATCCATGTCCGGCAACCACAAGGGTAGCCGCACCAGCCTGTCGGTGACAGCATCGGTAACGGGAAGTTCTCCAGACGCGCGACCAAAACGGAGTCCGGCCGGTGCGGAGTGCAGCGGGATGTAGTGAAACACGGCCTGGACTGCATTTTCCTTGAGCCCCGCGATGAAGGCGGTGCGGTGTTCCAGGTTGCGAAGAAGCAGGTAGAACATGTGCGCGTTGTTCGCGCATTGTCCGGGAATGATGGGGCGCCGCACGGCCCCGGCCTCTTCGAATGGTTTCGCCCAGTCGAAATACCGGCGCCAGATTTCCAGTCGCCGCGCGGTGATCTCGTCGGCCTGTTCGAGTTGGGCCGCCAGGAACGCCGCGTTCAATTCGCCGGGAAGCCAGGAGGAGCCGAGATCCACCCAGGTGTACTTGTCCACCTGGCCGCGGAAGAACTTGCTGCGGTTGGTGCCTTTCTCGCGGATCACCTCGGCGCGTTCCATGAAACGCTCGTCATTGATCAGCAGCGCGCCGCCTTCGCCGCAAATCACGTTCTTGGTCTCGTGGAAGCTCAGTGCGGCCAGATGCCCGATGCTTCCAAGTGGCCGGCCCCTGTACGAGGAAAGAATGCCCTGCGCGGCATCTTCCACCACGAACAGGCCGTGCCTTTCCGCGATCGACATGATCGCGTCCATCTCGCAACCGACACCGGCATAGTGCACCACGCAGATCGCCCTGGTGCGCGGCGTGATCGCGGCCTCCATCAGGGATTCGTCGAGATTGAGCGTATCGGTGCGGATGTCCACGAACACGGGCACGGCGCCGCGCAGCACGAACGCATTGGCCGTCGAGACGAAGGTGAACGAAGGCATGATCACCTCGTCGCCGGGCTGCAGGTCCAGCAGCATCGCGGCCATTTCGAGCGCGCCCGTGCAGGAATGCGTCAGCAGCGCCTTTCGGCAACCGATGCGCTGTTCCAGCCATGCGTGGCAGCGCCTGGTGAACGGCCCGTCGCCCGACAAATGCCCGTTCGCGTGCGCCTGCGCGATGTACTCGAGTTCGCGGCCGGTCATGTAAGGCTTGTTGAAGGGGATTTTCATCGCTCGATTGCCGTTTTCAAAGGTTGTAGATGACGACGCCGGCCACGATCAGGCCCAGTGCGGCGTAGTGGCCACCGTCGAGATGTTCGCCGAACAGGTGGCGCGCGGCCAGCGGCGTGATCACGTAGGTGAGGGCCGCGCCGACATACACGCGCCCGATGCCGAGTTCGCGCACGGCGAAATAGGTGCACACCACCGCCAGACAGAACAGCGCCACCGCGGACGAAAGGAACAGCCGCCGCAATCGTTGCGAAAGGAAATACTGCTTGAAAGCCAGTTGCGCGGCGATCGTCGCGAGGATCGTGACGGCCAGGAAAAGCCATCCGCTCATGCCAGCGATTCATCCTGCCCGGATCGCGAGGGACGCAACAGCAAGATCACGCCCAAAGTGACGAGGCAGGCGCCTGAGACTTGCGCGAACGACACGTGTTCCCCGTATGCGGCGGCGATCGCCACCAGGCATGGGAAGAACAGGGCTGTTGCGGGATAGGCGACGCTGACGGGAAAGCGTTTGTGCATCGCACCCCAGACCATGAAACGCCCGAGATTCAGCACACATACCAGCCCCAGCAAAAACAAGATAAAGCCGAGTGGCATAGTTTGTGTGCTGGACGAGAGCTTTATCAGGGACGCGCTGACCAGCTGCAGCAAGATATTGAGAATTACCAACCAAAGCAACAAGCCGGTGCGAGATTTGGGCTGTATGAATGGCATCAGTTTGACGATGAGTGCTCGGATTTCATTGGAAGGACTTTTCTATTCAAGCGGCTTGCGTAGGCAATCTCCGTCTCGCTCAGAAATTCGCTTGATACTTACCTCTACTGGAAGCTTTCCCCAATTTTGCGCGTGGCTTTTGACAATTTTCCCCTGGCAGTTTTCCATATGAACAGATTGTCCATTGCGCTCATATGATCGCTGCATTCCTCAAGGGTTCGCAATCGCAAAAGCTCACGTTGGCGTTCGGCGTCGTTCAGTGTGTAATCGTCCAGATAATTCTTGCGCAGGCCCTCGGGATTTTCTACGAAGTTTTCGATGACACGTGCGCAGTCGCGAATGTCTAGCCGCGGCGTGTATCCCATGGCGAGCATCTCCGGATAGCACAAAGCTTCGATAACATCGATCACGGGAGCGGTAAGGTATTTCATCCAAGCTGTCATTGATATATCGTCGACCACTGCTTTGTCGCCGAAGGACGAGTTGCCCAGCCAAGTGTGCCCTGCGTGCGTCAAAAGATGTTCCTGCGAGAAGGCACTCTCGGTGAAAGGCTCCACCGAGAGAAACCGGGCGATCGAATCCAATGTCACCTTTGTGGATTGCACTAGATCCTCATAACGGATTACGAGAAATTGCGGTGATCCTTCAAGCTCAAGGGCGTAGGCGACACTTTTTCGCCATATGCGCGCAAGCATGAGAATGGGGTAGCAGTCGCCCACTGTATTTTTATAGCGTCCGTTATTGGCCGAAGCGATCATGGCCCGCGGATCGCGCACAACAAGAACACAACGCCTGCCTTGATCGAGTAAATGCGGAAGATACTCCTCGCAGAGAATTTCCTTGCTACCACGCCAAGTGGCACCAGACTTTCCGAAATGCCGCGCCAAGGCTTCGTGCAGGTCGCGTTGGATATCGATGAATCGTCGGCCTACGGCAGGCAATTCGGGTGCCCATTCAGTGGCGCCCCCACCCTTACCCGTCACGCTGCGGCGAATTAGCTGTATCGCGTCTTCACGTTCGAATTCTGTAATTCGGAGCCATTGTTGAAATCGTTCTGCCTCATGGACCGGACCGCTGATTCCGTCTCCAAGCGGTAATAGGCGTTTGATCCCTGCACTGTCAAGGAAGCGCTCCTTGACGTCGACATAGAGTTGATTGAAGGGCTGATAGGCAACGAATAGCTCCGGATGATTTGTGAGAAGGATTTGCAACAGGCTGGTGCCGGAGCGGAGCATCCCGGTCACAAACAGCTGACCGAGTGGAGCCATCATAGATGCTCCTCGAAAATGGGAAATTGCCGGGCTCGGGAATTTTCCTCGACGAGCCGTCCGACATACTCACCCAAAATGCCCATACACATGAGGGTGTTGCCGGAAAGGAAGGCGACCAGGATGGCCAATGAAGGCCACCCGGACACGCTGGAACCAATGAGGATCACTTTGCAGAGAACCCACACCGCATATAGCAGCGACATCACGCTGAGCAAAAAGCCCCAGGCGGTCACGAACCGCAGCGGGAGGTAGGAATGATTGATCAACAGATAGGACGCCAGCTTGACCAGTTTTGCCATCGTGTAGGTGCTTTGCCCATGTGCCCGCGCATCATGGGTAACCGTCACATTGACGATGCGCTCGATGGGGACAGCATTGAGCATCAGAGCGGGTAGATAGGGATGAGCGCCCGTGAAGGAGATTATTCCCATGAGCGCCCTGCGCGTCATGCATCTGTAGCTGGAAAGTTCGAGATTCTTCGGCTTTCCAAGCAGAATCGTGACCAGCCATTGCACAAGACGCGATGAAAGATTGCGCACGGGCGAATGCTTCTTGTCGCTTCCGATGCGCCCTATGACCAGATCGTGACTCTCTCCTATGGCATCGAGCAGCTTCGGCATTTCCTCCGGAGGTGTCTGAAGATCGTCGTCAAGCGTGTAAATGATCTCGCCCGATGCCCGTTGCAGGCCACATAGCGTCGCATGGTGTTGTCCCATGTTGCGGGCAAATCGGATGAGTTTCACGCGATGATCCTTCTCGCGCAATGAGAGCATGCGCGTGAAGGTTCCGTCATTGCTTGCGTCATCGACAAGGATGACCTCCCATTCATCGGACATCCCTTCGAGCACCGTGCGAAGCCGTTCGTAGAGCGTTCCGAGGATCTTCCCGCTGCGATAGACGGGAATCACGACGCTTATGGACGGGCGATTCACTGGCGATTCCCGGCAAGCAGACAAGACATCGCATCGTGACCCATGCAAGCGAGCAAGTCCACGATACTCACTTGATGGTCAAAGGGCGGATACGGTTGTGGATACTCTCGATAGCCACGGTAATCCATCCACTTTATTTCTACGCCGGCGTCTTCGAATGCTTTGACGTCGAGATAGGAGCTGGCGGAAGGGCCGGAGACATAACGTTCGGCGCCAGCGCGTTTGCAGATTGAAATCAGCCTTTCGTTGCGGTCGCCGGCCACATCGTAGGCCCTGCTGTCGATGATCGTTGTACGAATGCCGAGCATTATGCATAGGGAGCGAATCAGGCGCGCGTTCATTTGGGAGAGAAGATCCGGAACGTCGTCCATGCACAGGATCGGCTGCAGATGTTCTTCTAAATAACCCCGGTTCTTGGCTTTGGCATAGCTTTGCCAGATGGTATTCCAATGCTTGCGGAAGCACCGCTTGTCGGCAATTTCGGTTTCTTCGATCAACTGATCGGTGGTGGAGTGTCTTACCGGCACGGTAAGCCAAGCCTTGCCATTGGCTGTTTTGACCTGATTCCGATTTCTCCAATCATTCTTGGTGTATTGCACGGAGTCATAAAGTACGAATTCGTCCACGGATGCAATGATGTCGAAATAACCTTTCCATGGAAGATAATTCGATTGGAGTATTGCGATGCTTTTCATTCGATCGAAGCAATTCCGTCATTGAACAGATGGCTGGTAAATATCCGGCGCCGCCCGAAATGGCATTTGCGTACCTCATTCGGAGCCAAGACGCTATCAGTCGTTCGCTTGCAAATCATGACGACCGCATAGCTACAACAAGGCGAGTGCCCCCGAGCGGGAAACGGATACCCACGCGGATCAGGAACAACTCGAGACGCAGCACATGGTAAAGGATGTTGTTGACGAGTGCGCCAGGATTCAGTTCAGTATTTATTTCGCGAGCACGGGAGGCATTTCGCTTGCGCATTCGCGAAACGGCGAGCAAGGGCAGCAGCAGGCTCACGAAGGAACTGGAGAAAACAATCGAAAGACCCGCTGCCTTCAGCTTGCCATGCAGGTCAGAGCACCGATAGCGACGCACGTGGCATGCGTTTTCGTCTTGTTTGCTCCATAGCCATGGATGTTGCGGCACCGTGATGGCGACTCCGCCGCGTGGCTTGAGCGCGCGGCGGATTTCGCGCAATACCCGTTCGTCTTCCTCGATGTGCTCGATCACGTCGAACGCGCCGATCACGTCGAACTCGTTGTCATACGGAATTTCGCGCGCATCCATCTGGAACAAGTCCGCCGTTGGCAGGCGCCGCGAGGCGAAGCCCAATCCTTCGAGGAAGATCTCGCTGCCGCTGGCTTGCAGATCCGGGAGCGCCCGGGTTATGCCACGCAACACGTAACCCGTGCCGCAGCCGATTTCCAGCATGTTTTGCGCGTTCGGGAAATATTTGCGCAGTACCTGCACGATCAGTTCGTTTCTGGCACGAAACCAGAAATTTTTTCCTTCGAGTGCCGCAAGCTTGGCAAAATGTTCGGAGCGGAAGCCCGGAGATTCATGGGCGAGCGCAGGCGCATAGCAAGGAACGCCTTGCTCGTATGCCACCTTCCCCCCGCAAGCCGGGCACGGAATGGCATGCGATGCCGCGTCGAACGCCTGGTGGCAGGAAAGACAAAGCCGCATGATCGATCCGTCACCGCGTCGCCGACGCGGCGAATCCTGTGAATTCCATAAGCGCCTGCGGGTCGGCGAGCGCGTCGGTGTCCTTCACTTCCTCGCCGTGGATCACGGCGCGGCGGGTCAAACGGAAATTGCTCAACATCAGCGCAGGTCGCTTGGGGTCTTGGACGACCATTCTAACCGCTGATACCGGCTGCGTGGTCGGATGCCGGATACGCCCGCGCCGAAGTCGGGTTCTCGCCCATTTCGATTGTTCCTTCCAGGCGCAAAAGGGACAAGATGCAGACGGATTTCGAGGCACCCGTTGCGTTGCGATGGCGCCACTCATTTTCAGGAGTCGAAACCGCTGCAACGCCGGCCCGGGAATTGGGGGTGCGGGAGCATTTAATTCATTTCGAAATCCGGCATTCCGTGCGTACGATTCAATTCGATCGGATAAAGCTTCATCGGCGAATCCACCTTGAATACAGGTTGTCCGAGAAAATAGGACTGCCTCAATTGCATTGAAATGACTCGATTGTGCGAGGAATCCTTGAGCCACCGCAGGTAGTTCTTGCTGGGTCCCAGCAATGGGGAGAGGATGATTCCCGATTCGGCCACCGCACGGACCACCCTGTAGTTGAGTGAGTGCAGCGTGGGCGTCGCCACTTTTGCTCGCAATATCGGTTCGCGGAAAAGCAGCGTTTGCAATCTGCCGGCCCAGGTCAAGCCGACGTCGAAAGTCGCGAAAATTATCTTGTCGTGGGCGTTCGGTATCGATACGGGATGATCGAAGGACAGGGTCTCCGTCTCGTAATTCTGTCCGCCCGTCAACGGCGATGGTTGAGGTGCGTCACCTTTCCGCATCAACAACAAGTTGTTCTCCAGCAGGACAGGTCGATAAGTCTGAAGAATACGCACCAAGGCTCTTGCGTCTTCGCTCGCGGGATAATGTCCGTCGATGGTTTGCATGTCCAGGATCACCCAGTCTGGCGCGCGTTCGGAAAGATAGAAGCGTTCGTTGGCTTTGGCCAAACCCGGGGAATAGGCCGAGTAGCTCTGGAATATGGGGCGTGGCCTGTAGTTGAAACCATTCACGGTCACCAGATCCTGATCGTTCGACAACATGTCCACAGAACCATTGCCGATTACCGAGGCCGTCTTGGGAAGAGCGAGCGATTTCTGCAGGGATTCCCAATCGGCAAGATTGTTGTCGTAAGTCTCGATGGGATGGAATATCTGTTGCAACGCCCGGGATGTTATGGAGCGCGCCATAATTCCGTGGAACATGATGCGCCGGTTCCACCCGGTATACATGCGGCTGCTCCAGACGAGGACAAGCGGAAAGAGCATCAGCAGGAGGATCAACGCGGAGCGATACCAGCGTTTCTTCGCAGGGAGGGCGATGTTTCCGAGCGTCAGGGTCACGACCAGTCCTGCACTGGCGAAAAAGACAAGAATGTGGCCGCCATCGACGCGGGTCATTCCTGCCTTGTAGGCAAGCACGACTGTCCCGGCAGCCAAGCTCGCGTAGGCCCAGGTCGCGAGATGTCGAGGGCGCTTTGCAACCACATACGCAGAGCAGGCCAAAGCGACCAGCAAACCGCACATCGCATAGGCGTCGAGGTGGCGAGGGATGGGCCCCGCCTGCATCGCGCCGCCGTAGTAGGCGGCTATCTCCAGGGATCTGTGCAGATATATCGGATAGTTGGCGAGATGCTGGCCGCTTGCCACCCATGCGGTGAGGGGCACGATGAAGCTTGCCGCTGCGAAGACGACCCTCAGCCGCGCATTGCGTGCGCCTGACAGGGTGAACAATGCGGTCGGGATCCACAGCAACCAGAGCGGGAAAGCGCTGAACTTCATCAACGGAAACAGCGCTTCGAATCCCGCGAGGCCTGCAATTGCAATGTAATCCTTGAGCGAGGGACTTGCCTTGTCTTCCTGAGCGATTCTCCCGATCAAAATCAAGGCAAGAGGGTAGGAAACCAGCCCTTCAACCCAATCGACCCCCGCTGCAAGAACGATGCAGGTAAGCAGAAAAGCCACGCCGGCCGTCCAGGGCATGCGTGCGAGTGCTGTGGCAGCCATCCATGCAAATATGGCCGCTGCGCAAAGATGCAGGGGCAGCCATACCGCGTAAGTGCCCGGGTTGAATGACATGTCTGACCCCAGGAAACCCAGCGGTCCATACGTGAAAGCCAGGTCGCGCCCCCACTGTGCGTGGTGCATGGCGGCCCATGCCAGCACCGTGGTCCATGAATAATCGAGATTGCCGGCGTGGGATACGCGCCACAGACGCGCCGATACCAGGAAGAGGAAAAGCCCGTTGGCAATGGCCAGCACTCGTGCGAGCCAAGTACGGGGGTATTTGGAATTTGTTTCCATTGCTTGAATCCCGATCTTGGAATGCGGTTGGCGGCCATTCGCGGGACAAGCGCGTACGGACAACAAGCGATTCATTCCTTTATTTTGCGGGTAGCGAAGGCGCCTGTCTGAAGCGGGTCTATGGTATGCCGGTCAAAGCAGAAAGCGGTCACCTGAATGTGAGATACCGGTGTCCCAGGTAGCTTGTGACGACGGGTATCAGGACACCAACCACGTGCGACGTGGTCTCGACGTGCCAGTGCATGTCGAATGACGGAAACAACCACCGCGCCAGCAGCAGGCTCACCACAAGTGTCTGCAGTAACGCGGCGATGTTCACAATGACAAACCACGATACTTGGTGGTGAAGGCTGTTTCGGGGAGTCGTGAAGACGAACAAGCGGTTGAGCATGAATGCGACAATCATCCCGACGATGTAAGCCAGCACGATCGACATCGCATACGTTGACCAATATCCGAAGATGATGCGGGAACCGACGTTCGCCAGGGCCGCGATACCACCTGCGACCAGGAACAAGGCGAATTGCCGTGAGGTGCGGATGCTCACCCGCCGACGGCCTCGCGCACCAACCTGCGCGCGACCTGCACGCTCTCGGAAATCGAGCGGTCCTCCGGGTAGTAATACGCGGTGTCGGCCATGAACAGGCCTTCGATCGGTGTCTTCATGGGAGGGAGCACGTCATGGAAGCCGGGGGGGCAGATGGTCTGCGCGAAATCGTAGCGGTGACAGTGGCGCGCCAGAACCCACTCCGCGTGGAATGCCGGATTGAGCTTCGGCAGGTAACCGATCACTTCGTCGATCAGCGATTCGTTGCTTTGCGCCCATTTGGGGTGGGTCTTGGGCATGTAGAACGGCGCATAGACGATCGTCTTGCCGGTTTCCGGGTTGAGGTTGGAGTATTCGATCACGCCGGGTATCGCAATGGCCGGATCATTGATGTTGGTCCAGAAGTTCTCGCTGAGCGGGCGGTCCAGCTTCAGGATCACGCAAGCCACCGGGATATTCCTGATGGCATGGATGCGTTCCACGAACTCAGGCGGAAGATCGGGCGCGAGGCGTGGCAAGTACTGGATGGGCGCGGTGGAGATCATCGCGTCGCATGGCAGGGTTTCGCCGTTGACCACGGCGCCGGACACATGGCCGTCGCGCACGACCACGCGTTCGATCCCCGATTTCAGGTGGATACGGCCGCCATGAGCTTCGATGAAAGATCGCATTGCATGCAGCAAGGTTGCGGAACCACCTGCCAGGTAGCCGAGCGATTCCTGGAACATGTTGCGGCGTGACAGGCCGATGCGCTTGATGCGTGTTCCGATCCACGCCGCGGAAAGCCGGTTGGCGTACTCGAAGAACTTCAGGTCGAACAGGCTCTTCCACAGCACGTCGTAAGCGTGCGTGCCGATCCACTTGCGTATCCAACTCGTTGCTTCGATCCTGTCCAGTGCGTCCCAATTGCGGATGCGCGTAGTCAGGAGCGCATGCAATGCGTAGCGGAATTTGCCGACGATGCCCAGCCCGCGAAAAGACAATAATGCACCGGGCGTGCCCCAACGCTGCAGACGGCCATCGTAGTAATAGCCCATGCGGGTATCGACCCAACGCAGCGCATCGCGCAAGCCAAGTTCATCCAGCAGATCGAACATGGGCTGATCGGTCTTGCAGATGAAGTGGTAATAGCGTTCGATTTCCAATCCATCGAAATCGAAGCTCGCGGACATGCCGCCGATGCGATCGTCGCGTTCGTACAGATCGACCTCGTGGCCGGCCTTCAGCAATTCCATGGCGCACATCAGCCCCATCGGCCCCGCGCCCAGCACCACGAATTTCCGTGACGTCACGATCTCTTCCTTCAACGCTTCAGCACGATATGCGAATACCGCGGGTCGCAATAACTCTCGCGTATCGCTTCCTCGAACGGAGTCTGCTTCACCCCGAACACGGCAGCCGTGTCCACGCCGCGGAAATCGTCTCCGGCCGTCAGCGCCTTCAATTGGGCGGCGGTGAACGGAGGTTTGCGGCTGAATACCGCATAAGCCCGCAACAGGAAATTGAACAGTCCGTAGGGGATGCGGAGGACCAAGGTATGCAATCCCTTCACGCGCTTGATCGTGCGGATGATGTCGATGTAGTCGATCCGTGTGTCGCCGACAATGTCATAGACATTCCCGTCGGGCTCGCGCTGCAGGCACACCGCGATGCAGCGACAGAAGTCGCGTTCGTAAAGAGGTTGACGCATGTAACGCCCATCACCCGGAATCGGGAACACCGGCGTCTTCTCCATGAAGCGCGACAGCCAGCCGAGGTGCTTGGGGTCGAACCATCCGAACATCAGGGTGGGGCGTAGCACGCAATGGCGGATGCGGCTGGCGACCACCAGTTTTTCCTGGGCCCTCTTGGTGTTGGTGTAGTCGTCATCGGCCACCGAATTCACCACCGAGGAACTGATGTGCACCAGATAGGGAATCGCATGTGTGCGTACCGCGTCCAGCACATGTCGAGTGGCGTCGAGGTTGTTGCGGACGAACGGTTCCGGATGCTTTCCGGTGATCTGTGCGTGCAACTGGATGACTGCCGCCGCGCCCGTGAATTCGGATTCCCATTTGCCGGGTTCGGCAAGATCCGCCAGCACGCAACGCACTTCGGGATGCAGATCGCGCAGCACGCCAAGGTTGTATTCATGCTTGTCGATGGCGACGAGGTTGTAATAGCCCTGTGCCTTCATTTCCACCACGAGGTTCTGGCCGACCAGTCCGGCCGCACCCGTGAGAACGATCTTGGCACGTTTGTCGAGCATGCCTTCAGAGCTTGATGCGACGGAACAGGAATTCCGGGATGGCGCGGATCACGGCCATGATCGCCCACCAGAAGGCGGGCAGGTAGACGACACTGCGTCTGTGGTCGATCGCACCTACGATGCCGTGCGCGACCTGTTCCGGCTTCGCCCATAACGCGCCCTTCTTGAACGTTGCGGTCATGGGCGTGTCGACGAAACCGGGCTTGATCGTGAGCACGTTGATGCCGCTCGCGTTCAGACGCTGGCGCAACCCGCTGGCGTAGGCACTGACAGCGGCCTTGGCGGCGCCGTAGAGATAGTTGCTGGCGCGTCCACGTTCGCCCGCCACCGAGGAAATGATCGCCAGCGTTCCGTGACCTTGCGCCCGAAGCTTCTGCGCGATCAGGTCGGCAAGTGCGATCGTGGCACTGCCGTTGATCATGAATTCGTGCAATGCGTATTCCACATCCGTGTCGCAACGATCCTGGTCGGGCAGCGTGCCATGCGCGATCAACGCGACGTCCAACTCGCCCAATACTGCGAAGGCGCGGTCGATCGCGACAGAATGCGCGTGGAAATCGGCGACGTCGAGTACGGCTGCATCCGCCGCGGCGGCGCCGCGCACACGCAGATCCTCGACGATCGCATCCGCGTGTGCGGCGTTCCGCGCAAGCAGGAAAAGCGCGTCACCGCGCGCCGCAAACTTGCGTGCGACTGCTTCCGCTATGGCCGAGGTGGCGCCTATGATCAATATCTTCTGCATGTCATTCCATGACGCGTCGCCGGAAGCCGGAAGAGAAACGGGGATCGACGTATTGTTCGAAGGCTTGCCAGGCGGGAAAGGAATGCCGGAACATCGCCGCCGACATGCGCGCGTCCTTGGCCGGATAAACGGCTCCGCCGGCGGCAGTCACGACATCGTCCAATTCCGTCAACAGGGTGAACGTCGACTCTCCGCGCAGCGCGAAATCGATGGCCAGCGTGGTTCCTTGGCGCGGAAAGGATAGCAGCCCTGGCGATGCGATCGCCCCGAATTGCTTGAGCACGGTCAGGAACGAGCCGGCACCGCTGGCGGCGATGCGCGCAAGCAATTCTGCTACCCCGTCGCGCGCGTTTTCGGGGGGCAGCACGCATTGATATTGCAGAAATCCGCGGGGGCCGTACATGCGGTTCCATTCGCGGACGCCGTCCAGCGGAAACAGCCAGGGACGATAGTGCTGCAGCGATCTTCGAGGCTGATGCGGCGCCCTCGCAAAGTACAGCGCATTGAAGACGCGCAGGCTGAGCCCGTTCACCAGCGAAAAGGGAGGAGTGACGGGGATCCGCAACTTCCCTTCGCGCGGGACACGTAGATCGCCCGTATCCGGTGAATGATTGCCCCGTGAGAAGACGCCGCGGCCCAGCGTGCGTCCCTTGGCGGTGCAATCCAGCCAGGCCACGGTATAGGCCCAACGGGGTTCCGAATCAGCCGACAGCTCGAAAAAATCGTCGAGTCGGCTGTAACAGTGGGTCTCGGTTTCGAACCACGCGCCGGGCACCGGCAGCAATTGCAGTTCGGCCCAGGTAACGAATCCGGTCAGCCCCAGGCCGCCGATAGTGGCTGCGAACCAGTCCGGGTTGTCGTCGACGGTGCAGTGCATGCGCGAGCCGTCGCTGCGAAGCAATTCGAACGCACGCAGGTGGCAACCGAAACTGCCGACCCGATGGTGGTTTTTGCCGTGCACGTCGTTGGCGATGGCTCCGCCGATGGAGACGTAGCGCGTGCCCGGCGCTACCGGCAAAAACCAGCCGCGGGGCACGGCCAGATCGAGTATGTCGCCCAGCAGCACACCGCTCTCGCACCGCAGGACGCCGGATCGCGCGTCGAAGGCAATGAATCGATCGAGACCGTGCGAGTCCAGCAGCGTGCCGCCATCGTCGAGGCAGACATCGCCATAACTGCGACCGTTCCCGCGCGGCAGCGCATGACCCTCGAAACCGGGCAACGGCGCAGACCGATCGTTGATGCGCAATACACGCTGGTTGGCGTGCGGGTAGCGTCCCCAGGATGCAACCGCAGCGTTCATCGGATCGCGAGCACGGCGACCAGCGTCCCCAGCACCACCACGAATCGACTGACGCGATCAGTCACGGCGAATACCACAGGGTCGTCGTGCATGGCTCCCCGGTGGGCGATGATCCAGGCGCGGCTGATCCAGTAGAGCAACAGCGGGCATAGCAGCCAAAGCCATTGCGGATGCCGATACAGCATCGCGCTGGCAGTGCTGTTGATGTAAAGCGCCAGCACCAGAACGCTCAGGTAGCCGCTGGCGCCCCCGAGCGAAGCAAGCAGCTCGTAATCGCTCGTCTGATAGCCGCGGCCGTGGGCATGCTCACTGCCCGCATCGCGTTGCGCCCCGAGTTCGGTGTAACGCTTGAGGATGGCAAGGCTCAAAAACAGGAACATCGAAAAAGCCAGCAGCCAGAACGACAAGCCGCTGCCTATTGCTGCAGCCCCGGCGACAATCCGTACGGTATACAGGGCGGCGAGCACCACTACGTCCAGCATTGCAATCTGTTTCAGTCGCAGGGAATAGGCGAGCGTCAGGACGAAGTAGCCGGACAGCACCAACGCGAACTCTCCTGAGAGCACGACTGCGGCAACGAAAGACACTGCTGTGAGCAGCGGAGCGACGACAAGCCCGATCGAGAGCGGAAGAGCGCCGGATGCGAACGGACGTTTTCGCTTGCGGGGATGTTTGCGATCCACGCGGAGGTCGAGCAGGTCGTTCAGTACGTATACGCCGGAAGCGCACATGCCGAAGATGACGAAAGCAGCCAGCGCGCGCGCGAGCGGGGTCGCCTGCAGCACCATATGCGCAGCCAGGAGCGGCACGAACACGAGCACGTTCTTCAACCATTGGTGAAGGCGCAATGCCTTGAACCATGTGCGCAAGCCCGCGCGCTGTCGCGGGACCACCATGGCGACCTCGCAAATCTTGCGCACGCGCGAAGTCAGGCTGGCGCTGCCGTTCGCCACATAGGCCGCACGCGCATGCCGCCATATGGCCAGGTCACGCGCTTCGTTGCCGACATAATCGAATCCGCGCTCACCATGAAGTTCGCACAATGCTTCGGCCTTGGCATGTCCGGAAAAGTTGTGCTCGCCGTCGCTTGCCATCACTGCGTCGAAACCGCCCACACGTGCCGCGACCGCCTGTGCAAGCCCGTCGTCTGCGGCAGTGCAGAGCACCACGCGGCGGTGTTTCGATTCTTCGTGGATCAGCTCGATTATGCGTGTATCCCAGGGCAGGGTGGCGACATCCATGTCTGTGCGCCGGGCGATTTCGCGTTTCAGGCGAGCCCGGCCACGCAACAGCCAGGGAACGAAGGCAAACAGATAGAACGGATTGCGCTTGAGCAGTGCAAGCGCGGATTCGAGCAACAGGTCCGAATGGATCAGGGTCCCGTCGAGATCCACGTACAACGGAACTGCCGAGGGCTCCATGGTCACGCGGAATTCAGACCCATGCCCAGGGTCGAAAAAGCCCCCAGCGCCTGCGGGTTGGCGAGCGCGTCGGTGTTCTTCACTTCCTCGCCATGGATCACTGCGCGCACGGCCAGTTCCGAGATCTTGCCCGAGATGGTGCGCGGGATATCCGGCACCTGTTCGATCACCGCCGGCACGTGGCGCGGGGTGGTGTTGTCGCGGATCTGGACCTTGATCTTCGCGCGCAGCGCGTCGTCGAGCTGCAGTCCGTCGCGGAGGCGCACGAACAACACGATGCGCTCGTCGCCCTGCCAGCGCTGGCCGACCGCCACCGATTCCAGTATTTCGGGCAGTTGCTCGACCTGGCGATAGATTTCCGCGGTGCCGATGCGCACGCCGCCCGGGTTGAGCGTCGCGTCCGAACGTCCGTAAATGATGATTCCGTCGTGCCGGGTCAGCTCGGCGCGGTCGCCATGGCACCACACGCCCGGCACCTTGGAGAAATACGCATTGCGGTATTTCTCGCTGTCGGGATCGTTCCAGAACGCGACAGGCATCGACGGGAATGGCGCGGTGCACGCGAGTTCGCCCGGTTGGCCGCGCACCGGCTGGCCTTGCTCGTCGAGGATTTCCACTTTCATCCCGAGTCCGCGGCATTGCAGTTCGCCGCGGTACACCGGCAACACGGGGTTGCCGAGCGCGAAGCAGGAAATGATGTCGGTGCCGCCGGAAATCGACGACAGCAGCACGCGCTCCTTCACTTCGCGGTAGACGTAGTCGAAGCTTTCCGGGGCCAGCGGCGAGCCGGTCGAGAGGATGGTCTTGAGTGCCTGCAGCTTGTGGGTCTCGCGCGGCTTCACGCCCATCTTGGCGGTGGCGTCGATCCACTTGGCGCTGGTGCCGAACACGCTGATGCCGACCTCGTCGGCAAGATCCCAAAGCACGTTGCCGTCCGGATGCGTGGGCGAACCGTCGTACAGCACCACGGTCGCGCCTACCGCCAGCGACGACATCAGCCAGTTCCACATCATCCAGCCGCAGGTGGTGTAGTAGAAGATGCGGTCCTCGCGCTTGAGGTCCGTATGCAGCACCAGCTCCTTGAGGTGTTGCAGCAGCGTGCCGCCGGCGCCGTGCACGATGCACTTGGGCACGCCAGTGGTGCCGGAGGAATACATGATGTACAGCGGGTGCGCGAACGGCGTCTGCACGAAATCGATCTGCGCATCGGCGGGCTGTTCCAGATCGTTCCAGGAAACCGTGTCGCGCAGGCCGTCCAGGCGCAAAGGTTCGCCGGAATAGGGGATGACGATGCAGCATTCGATCGAAGGAATCGCGATCAGCACCTCGCGCAGCTTGGCGAGGCAATCGTGGCGCTTGCCCCCGTAGGGATAGGCGTCCGCGCAGAACAACACCTTGGGCTCGATCTGGCCGAAACGGTCGACCACGCCCTTCACGCCGAAATCCGGTGAGCACGACGACCAGATCGCGCCCAGCGAGGTGGTCGCCAGCATGGCGATCACGGTTTCCGGGGTGTTGGGCATGAAGCCGGCCACGCGATCGCCCGACCCCACCCCGGCCGCCTTGAGCGCAAGCGCAACGCGGGCGACCTCGACGTGCAGTTGCGCATAACTGATTTCGCGCGCGTGGCCCCATTCGTTGCGGAAGACCAGCGCGGGACGCTCGTCGTTGAAGCGCAGCAGGTTCTGCGCGAAGTTCAAACGCACATTGGGAAACCAGTGCGCACCCGGCATGCGGTTGCCGTCGACCAGCACGGGTTCATGCTCGCCGCTGGCGCGGATGCCGCAGAACTCCCACACCAGCGGCCAGAACTTCTCCGGATAGCGCACCGAGAAGTCGTACAACGGCGCATACCGGCGGATGTCCTCATTGCCTGTCGCTTCGCGCGCGTAGCGCACGAAACGATCGAGGTTCGCGCGTTCGGCGCGCTCGGGACTCGGTTGCCAGAGCGGCAGGTCCGCAGGGGTGGAGGGCATGTTCATGTTCATGAAGTGCGCGAATTGTAACGGAATGCTGCCCGGGGCCGCCTTGCGCCACGGGCGTGAGCCCTGTCACGCGTTCCGGCACGGGGAATGGTATAAAGACGTCCCGTCGTTTGTTCCGGTATTCCTCTCATGTTGCAACGTTCTGTCGCCGCTGCACTGTTTGTGCTGGCCGCCATCACGCTTTCCGCATCGGCTGCCGCGCCCGCCAATAAAGGCGGCTCCACTTCCAGTTCTGATATTCCCACTTTGTTTGCCGTGGAAGGCACCCCCCGAAGTCTGGCGGGAGGTGCGCAGCAGGTCTGGCAGGTGCGGATCGACGAAAACAGCGCCATGGACGCGGTATTCAAGGGCGGCATGTGGCTGCCGGACGGAGTCGGTGGCCGAGTCCATTTGCGTTATGTGAGGCATATCCTGCATGGCGACGGCACCTGGACCTGGATCGGCAAAGTCGCGACAGCGCATGGCGAACAATCGGCGGTGATTACCTTCGGCAAGGGCGCGGTATTCGGCCGGATTCCGCAGTCGAATGGTTATCCCTTGCGGCTGCTGACGCGACACGGTGAAGTTTCGTTGTTGCGGACTGCGGGCGATGTCATCAGTCATTCCGCCACGGCCATCGCGATGCGTGCAGGCACCGATGCGCGCGCCCTTCCGCGTCGCCTACCAGCCACCGGTTCCGCGCCTGCTGCGGCGAATACGCAGAAACAGCAGGCAATCGCGGCCGCTTCCATGACCGCCAATCCCGTCATTGACGTGATGGTGGCCTACACCCCCGGCATCGTCAGCGAATACGGCAGCACTTCGGCGGCGGTCACCCGCATCAACAATCTTGTGGATATCACCAATCAGGCCTATGTGGACAGCAAGGTCAACCAGAGTATCCGTCTGGTGGACACGGTGCAGGTGAATTATCCCGACAACACTTCCAACGACAGCGCACTGGATGACATTACCGGGTACGACAGCAACGGCAACCCGGTGAAGATTCCTGCCTCACTGCAGGGCATTGCCGACTTGCGCACGCAGCATGGCGCCGATCTGGTCAGCCTCTTGCGGTCTTACGACAATGCCACCGACGGCGGCTGCGGTCTGGCCTGGATCATCGGCGGCAATGAGACCCCGATCGTCCCGGCCCAGGACAACATCTACGGTTACTCGGTCGTCGGCGATGGCGAGGATGGAGGGTATTTCTGTCTCGATACCAGCTTCGCGCACGAGCTCGGCCACAACATGGGCGACGCGCACGATCGCGCGAACGCCGACAATCCGGGCGCCTATCCGTATTCCTACGGGTACATCGGCAACGGCACCAACGGGTTTGCCACCATCATGGCGTACGGGAGCCCTACCCAGACCCCACTCGCGGTATTCTCCAACCCCGACATCTCGATTTGCCAGAATACGCCCTGCGGAGTAGCGGACTCTGCCAGCAATTCCGCAGACAACGCTCACAGCATGAACAACACGGCGGCGCTGATCGCGCAGTTCAAAACCGCAGCGTTCTTGCCGTACGTCCACAACGACGTCAACGGGGACGGCAAATCGGATTTGTTCTGGTACAGCCAGAACCTCAATCAGCTGACCTATTGGCTGATGAACGGCGCCACCATGACTTCATGGAAGGGATTCACCGTCCCGAGCGGCTATCGTCCGGTTGCTTATGGCGACTTCAACGGCGACGGACACGCCGACATCCTGTGGAGCGCGCCGAACAACAGCTTTTACATGTGGCTGAGTGATGGGTCGGGAGGGTTCGCCAGCCAGTTCCTGACGACCGTTGCGTCCGGCACCTTCGTCGCCGGTACCGGCGACGTCAATCACGATGGCCTCACCGACATTTTTTGGCGCAGTCCGAGCAAACACCAAGCCATTTATTGGCTCATGAATGGCGCGACCATGTTGTCGTGGCGCGGATTCGCAGTCCCCGACGACTACACGGCGGTTGGCACGGGCGATTTCAACGGCGACGGTTATGCAGACATCCTGTGGCAGGATTCGTCGCGTCACGTCTACATGTGGCTGAACGATAGCAACGGCGCGTTTGGTTCGACTCTCATCAACACACCCCAGCCGGGCTGGATCGTCGCCGGCGTCGGCGACGTCAATGGCGACGGAAAGTCCGACATCTTCTGGTACAACCAGAGTATCGGTCAGATGACCTATTGGCTGATGAACGGCAACACGAGGACCTCGTGGAGCGGATTCTCGATCAATCCACAGAATGTCCCGGCTGGCATCGGGGACTTTGATGGCAATGGCCGCGCCGATATTCTCTGGAACCAGCCGAATAATCGTGCCCTGTGGGTGTGGCTTGGCAACAGTTCCGGCACCTTCAGTTACTATTTGATCTACAACTACACCAGCAATTACGTGCCAGTAAACTTCTGAGCGACCACCGAAGCGGCGTGCGAGAAATCACACCGCCGCTTCCAGCTCCGGCACGATCTTGAACAGGTCGCCGACCAGACCATAGTCGGCGATCTCGAAGATCGGTGCGTCCGGATCTTTGTTGATCGCCACGATGGTGCCGGCGTCCTTGATGCCGGTGAGGTGCTGGATCGCACCGGAAATGCCGATCGCCATGTACAGCTCCGGGGCGATGATCTTGCCGGTCTGGCCGACCTGCAGGTCGTTCGGCACGTAGCCCGCGTCCACCGCGGCACGCGAGGCGCCGATCGCGGCGCGCAATTTGTCCGCCAGCCTGTAGATGATCTCGAAGTTCTCCTTCGAACCCACGCCGCGGCCGCCGGACACCACGCGCGGTGCGCTTTGCAGGTCGGGGCGGTCGCTGGAAGCTTGCTTCAGTTCGATGAAGCGCGTATGCGCCGGCAGCGCGATGTCGGTGTTCGCGGCTTCGACGGGAGCTGCATTGGCGGATTCACCGATCATCGGCCACGACGCCGTGCGCACGGTGCCGACCACGATCGTGCCCGCGGGCACTTCCACGTCGACGATGGCATTGCCGGCATACATCGGGCGTTTGAACCGGTGCGCGCCGTCCACCGCCATGATGTCGCTGATCTGGCCGACGCCCAAGAGTGCCGCCGCGCGCGGCGCGACGTCCTTGCCGAACGTGGTGGAGGGCAGCAGCAGGTGGGTGTAGCCATGTTTCGCGATGGCAGCGATCTGCGGCGCGAGGATGGCGGCGAGTGCATGCGCATTTCCAGTGCGTGCGAGCGTCAATACCTTCGACACGCCGTCCAGTCTTGCGGCGGCGGCGGCGATCGCGTCGGGCGCGTCGGAAAGCACCAGCACGTCAATGGCGTCCGGCTTGATTTCGCGCGCGCAGGTCACGCAGCGCGCGGTCGCGGCGTTGAGCTGCCCGTTGAGGTGTTCGGCGACTATCAGGACTTTGCTCATTACACCAATCCTTTCTGCTTCAGCGCCGCGACCAGTTCCACCACGTCCTTCACCATCACGCCGCGCGAGCGCTTGGCCGGTGCAGAGAAATGCATCGATTTGATCTCGCCGGCGTGTTCGATGCCGAGAGACGCCAGTTCGATCGTCTCGATCGGCTTGGACTTGGCCTTCATGATGTCGGGCAGCTTGATGAAGCGCGGCTCGTTGAGACGAAGGTCGGTGGTGACGACGGCGGGCAGGTCCACTTCGATGGTTTCGAGGCCTGCGTCCACTTCGCGCGTCACGCGCGCAGTCTTGCCATCCGTCTCCAGTTTGGAAGCGAAGGTCGCCTGAGGGCGATCCCACAGCGCGGCCAGCATCTGCCCGGTCTGGTTGCAGTCATCGTCGATCGCCTGCTTGCCGAGAATCACCAACCCCGGCTGTTCCTTCTGGATCAGTTTCAGGAACGCGCGCGCGGCGGCCAGCGGCTGCACCGGATCGGCGCTGACCACGTGGATCGCGCGATTCGCGCCCATCGCCAGACCGTTGCGCAGGTGCGGCTGCGCGTCGGCGGGTGCAATGGTCGCGATCACCACTTCGGTGGCTATGCCCTTTTCGCGCAGGCGCAACGCCTCCTCCAGCGCGATGTCGTCGAACGGATTGGCGGACAGTTTCACGCCATCGGTGACCACGCCGGAACCATCCGGCTTCACCTGGATGCGCACGTTGTAATCCACCACGCGCTTGTAGCCGACCAGAATCTTCATCGTCCTTTCCCGGGCGATTGGCGAAAGGGCATTCTAACCCACGCCGGGATTCCGCTCAGGCGAGGCGCAGGATGGCGGCAGCGAAGCGTTCCGCGGCGCCGTCGGCGTGTGCGAGGAACACCGAAGGCTCGGTCAATTCCAGCTCCAGCAGGCGCGGCGAATCGTCACCGCGGATCAAGTCCACGCGTGCGTACAGCAGTGGCTGTGCGAAGGGCATCGCGGCAAGCGCGCGACGTGCGACGTCGATCTCGTCATCCGACGGCCGGCGTGGCGTGATGTGTTCGGCGGCGAACAGCGCGCGCGTGGCTTCGGCGTTGCGCTGCAGCAGCGGGCCCTTGCGGATGGCGTGACTGAACTCACCGTCGAAGAACAGCAGTGCCGTTTCGCCCTCGGTGTCCACGCATGGAAGATAGGGTTGCAGCAGAACGCTGCGGCGTGCATCGAGCAGTCGCCGCACATGCGCGATCGCAGCAACGCGTTCCGCGCGCCCGTGCCGCTGCGCGTCACGCGAACCGGCGCCGATACAAGGCTTGACCACGAAATCTTCTGCATCCGGATGCGCTTCCAGAAATGCCGTGAGTGCGGGTTCCGCGTCCTCGCCCGGTTCCACGAACGTGCTGGGCACCACCGGCACGCCGGCGCGCGCCAGTTCGCCGAGGTAGTGCTTGTCGGTATTCCAGCGCACCACATCGAACGGATTGAGCAGGCGCACCCGATGCGAAATGCGTTGCGCCCAGTCGAGGAATTCCGGCAGGCGTTGCGAGTAGTCCCAGGTGGAGCGCAGCAGCGCGAGATCGAAGCGCGCCCAGTCGACTTCCGGATCGTCCCAGGCAGCGATGGCCAACTGTGCGCCGGCTTCGTGCAGCGCACGTTCCAGCGGCGGCAGGTCCTCGTCGAGATCGCGCGCCGCGCGTGCCGTCACCAATGCGACATGCGGATTCACGTCGCCGCGCTCACAGATTCTGGTAGTTCGGCCCTGAGCCGCCTTCCGGCGTGGTCCAGTCGATGATCTGGTAAGGATCCTTGATGTCGCAGGTCTTGCAATGCACGCAGTTGGCGGCGTTGATCTGCAGCCGCTTGCCGGCATCGTCCTGCACGATCTCGTATACCGCGGCCGGACAGAAACGTGTGCACGGGTTGGCGTATTCGGCGACGCAGCGATCGATGCAGATCGAGGTGTCGGCGACATGCAGATGCACCGGCTGGTCCTCGTCGTGCTCGGTGGCGGCGAAATACACGCCGGCGAGGCGGTCGCGCGGCGGCAGGTCGCGCTGAATGTAATCGCGCTTCGGAGACTCCTGCGCGCCCAGTTTCTGCAGCGACGACCAGTCGGCGTGGTTCTTCAGCGTCCATGGCGACAGTCCGGCGGTTGCGGTTTCCCACGCCGCGTTGGCGAGGCCGCGCCACAGCCCGCCGTGGAAACCGGGGCGGATGTTGCGCACCTTCTTCAGTTCTGCCGCGACGGCCGAACCACGCAGGTGCGCATCGAAACCTTCCGGGGAACGCTTCTCCGCATAGTGCTCGGCGGCGAGCATGCCGGAGCGCATCGCCTGATGGGTGCCCTTGATCTTCGGGACGTTCATCAGGCCGGCGGCATCGCCGATCAGGATCGCGCCGGGCATTTCCATTTTCGGCAGCGACTGCCAGCCGCCTTCGATCAGCGCGCGCGCGCCTGCGGAAACGATCTGGCCGCCTTCCAGCAGCGGCTTGATCGCGGCGTGGTGCTTCAACTGCTGGAACGCTTCGTACGGCTGGAACATCGGATCGGGATAGTCGAGTCCGGCGACGAAGCCGATCGCTACGCGATCCTTGTCCAGGTGGTAGAGGAAGCTGCCGCCATAGGTCTTGCTGTCCAGCGGCCAGCCCAGCGTGTGCGTGATCTTCCCGGGTTGCACGCGACCCGGCGGCAGTTGCCACAGTTCCTTGATGCCGATGCCGTAGGTCTGCGGATCGCAATCTTTGTCCAGCGCGAATTTCTTGATCAGCGTCTTGCTGATGCTGCCGCGGCAGCCTTCGGCCAGCACGGTCAGCGACGCATGGATGTCGATGCCCTGCGTGTAGCCGGGTTTGTGCGAACCGTCCTTGGCGATACCCATGTCGCCGATGCGCACACCGCGCACCGCACCGTTGTCGTCGAACACCGCTTCGCTCGCCGCGTAGCCCGGGAAGATGTCCACGCCCAGCGCTTCCGCCTGCGGCGCTAGCCACGCGCACAACGCGCCCAGCGAGACGATGAAGTTGCCCTTGTTGTGCATTTGCGGCGGCGTGGGCAATTTCGTCGCACGCGTGGCATCACGCAGCCACAGGAATTCGTCGTGCGAAGCCGGAACGCAAATCGGTGGCGGACGGTCCCGCCAGCCCGGCAGCAGCCTGTCCAGCGGCGCGGGTTCGATCACGGCGCCGGACAAAATCTGCGCGCCGATGGCCGAGGCCTTTTCCAGCACGCATACGCGGACATCGGCATCGAGCTGCTTCAGGCGGATCGCGAACGCCAGCCCGGCAGGGCCGGCGCCGACCACTACCACGTCGTATTCCATCACCTCGCGTTCGCTCATGGGTCGGATTGTCGTGGTTCGCGGCGATGGCGGCAACGTTCATTCGTGCGGTTTCAATGCGGGTTCGCCATAATCGGGGCGGATTTCGAGGAGCAGCGATGGACGCACTGGATTCGATTCCGCCGTGGACCGTGCGCGGCGCGGGCCTGTGCCGCAACCTGCACTGGCTGGCCAGTGGCCAGGTGACGCCACGCGCATTGAGCGAAATCCACCTCGATGCGATCGCCAGACTCGATCCGCGGTTGAATGCCTTCCTGGATGTGCGGCCGGCGCTGGTGTTCGAGCAGGCCGATGCAGCCGAACGCCGCCGGCGCGAGGGCCCTCTGGGGCGCCTCGATGGCATCCCGATCGCGGTCAAGGACAACCTCGACATCGCGGGCGTGCCGACCACGGCGGGGCTCGCGTCGCGCCGCGAACGCGTCGCGCAACACGATGCGCATGCAGTCGCGAGGCTGCGCGCCGCCGGCGCAGTGCTGATCGGCAAGACCAACCTCGACGAAGGCGCGTTGGGTGCAGCTACCGACAATCCGCATTTCGACGCGACCCACAACCCGCATCGCCATGGCTACACCGCCGGCGGTTCGTCGGGCGGTTCCGCGGCGGCCGTCGCCGCCGGGCTCGCGATCGCCGCCATCGGTTCCGACACCCTGGGTTCGGTGCGCATTCCGGCCAGCTATTGCGGCGTGTGCGCGTTGAAGCCGACCCACGGCGAAATTTCTGCGCGCGGGCTGGTGCCTGCCGCACGCAGGCTGGATGCGGTCGGCATACTGGCGCGCGAGGTCGGCGATCTCTCCGTGCTGCTGCACGTGCTTGCGGGTTACGACGCCGACGATCCGCGTTCGCGCCGCCGCCGCGTCGCGCTGAGTCCGCCGGACTGGGAGCCGGGCGCGTTGCGCACCGGTTTGCTGCCCGACCTCGCCGCTGCGGGCGTGCAACGCGACGTGGCCGAAGTATTCGACGGGGCGATCGCGAAACTGGAGCACGAACTCGGCGACCGCCGTGCGCTGGATTTTTCCGACTGGCACTGGCAGCGCATGCGTCGCGCCGGCTTGCTGCTGATGGAAGCGGAAATGCTGCGCACGTTCGCCGAAGACCTGGAAGATCAGGCGCAGCCGGTGTCACCCGCGTTCCGCGGCATGCTCGGTTACGCGGCGCGCAAGTCGGCGTCGGACTACGTTTTCGCCGACCGCATGCTGGACACCGCGGTGCTGAAGGCACGGCGCGTGTTCGCGCAGGTGGACGTGCTGGTGATGCCGAGCACGCCGCAGGGCGCGTTTCCACTGGAAGCACCGGTGCCGGATTCGCAGGCCGACCTCACCGCGTTCGCCAGCCTCGCCGCGTGTCCCGCGGTGAGCATTCCGATGGGCACGCTGCCCGACGCCATGCCGATCGGCATGCAGTTCGTCGGTGCGCCGGGTTCCGATCTGCGCCTGCTGGAGCTCGCGGAAGTGTGCGCCGCCGCACTGGATGCCGCGCCGGCGTATCCGGTCGGCGCAGCCTGAGCGCGCGTCATTCGCTGCCGGGATTCTTTGGCGGCACCCAATACTGTTGTCCCTGTGCCAGCGTCCAGGCCACCACTTGCGCGCTGAGCTGGTCGCTCGCCTGCCCGAATGCCTGCACGACCTGCGGCACCGTCACGCCTGCCGGCTGCGCGGTCGCCTCGAAGCTGCGCGAAGCCAGTACCTGGCGGTTGCTTCCGCGGCGCAGTTGCGCGTCGTAGCGCACGACCACCACCGGCGATCCGTTGCGGTATTCCGACTGGAATGCGCGCAGGTCGCCGGACAGCGCGAAGTCCGCGGCGAGGGCATCGTCGTCACTGGTGACGGCGGCGAGGCGATGGGTGGCGAGGAAGGCGTCGATTAGACGCTCGCGCACCAGCAACGGCGCGTTGTCGCTCCAGGTCGCATCCTTGTAGTAGGTGATGCGATCCGGTGCCGGCATCACCACGATGCCCTGGTTGCCGATCAGGCCGATGCCCCCTGGCGTTTCCACGCGCAACTGCCACGGCAAGGGCGGCCCCGCCTCCCGGGAAGGTGCGGAAGAGCGCGGCAACACGTAGATAGTCGGCGATTGCTGCGGCGGCAACAGCGAGCAGGAAACGATCAACGCCAGCACCATGCACACGGCGACCACTGCCGGCAGGCGTGCACCGATTTTCCACGATGCTCCCGTTGACGTGCGCATGATCATTGCCCCTTCCCCGGGTCGAATGTCTTGGGCCGGTCGCGCCCCAGAAGGTAGCCGGCCGGATTGCCTTGCAGTTTCTGCGTCAGCGCGCGCACATCGCGCAACGTGACGCGCAGTTCGCGCAGCGCCGGGCCGATCTCGCCCACGCCCTGCAGGCCGGATTGCAGCGAGCCGCGATTTTCGGCCAGCAGCTTGTCGAGCGTCTCCGATGTCTGCTGCAGCGAGGCGAGCGCGGCGCGTGCGCTGTCGAGCGTGGCCTTGCCCTGGTTGTTCACCAGCGCGCTGGTATTGCGCAGGGTCTCGTTCAATTCCTTGGAAGCCAGCGTCGCCTGCTGCAGCAGTGTGCGGATATCGTCGCGCTCGTCGGCGATCGCGCCGGTCGTCTTGTCCAGGTGATCCAGCGTGCGGTTGATGCGATCGACGTTCTCCTGTGACAGGATCGCGCTGGCCTTGTTCAAGATGCCGTTGAGGGTGGTGACCATGTCGGCGCCGGAATTCAGCAGTTGCGAGAGGGCCGAACTTTCCGACGGGATCTTTGGCACCGGATTGTCGGGTGTGGGCGACAGCAGCGGCGTATCGGGCTTGCCGCCGGTCAACTGGATGAAGGCCACGCCTGTCAGTCCCAGCAGACCCAGCTTGGCGCGCGTGTCGACTTTCACCGGCGTGTCGGAATCCACGCGGATGCGCGCCACCACCTTGCGCGGGTCGCGCGGATCCAGCCGCAGCGCCGACACCTCGCCGACCTGGATGCCGTTGTATTGCACCGCGCCGCCCTTCGAAAGCCCGGTCACCGATTCGGTGAACACGATGTCGTAGTAGTGGTATTGGCGGTTGACGCTGGTCTTGGCCAGCCACAGCGCGAAGATCACGCCTGCGGCCACCACCACCAGGGTGAAGGCGCCGATCAATACGTGGTGGGCCTTGGTTTCCATTGCGGTGCCAATCCTAGCAGTGAGACCAGTGGACAACGCCTGGCGTCATTGAAACGTGGTGACGCGAATGCCGCCTTCAGGCGAGGGGCAGCGCATCCTTGTGCGCGTCTTCCGCGGCACGGCCGCGCGGGCCGCGGAAATACTCGCGTACCCAGTCGTCATCGTACTGCTCCACTTTCTCCAATGTGTCGACGACGACCACGCGCTTGTGCGCCAGCACGGCCACGCGGTCGCAGATGGTGTGCAGCGAATCCAGGTCGTGCGTATTCATCATCACGGTCAGGCCCAGCGCGTCGCGCAGGGTCTTGATGAGCGTGTCGAAACCCGCCGCGGAGATCGGATCGAGGCCCGAGGTGGGTTCGTCCAGGAACAGGATCTCCGGATCCAGCGCGAGCGCGCGCGCCAGCGCCGCGCGCTTGCGAGTGCCGCCCGAGAGTTCGCTGGGATATTTGTGGCGCACGTCGGCAGGCAAGCCCACCAGCGCCACCTTCAGGGCAGCTACCCGCTGTGCGTCGTGGAAGGAGAGATCGGTATGTTCCAGCAGCGGTACGCGGATGTTTTCGCTCACCGTCAAGGAGGAGAACAGCGCGCCGTCCTGGAACAGCACGCCCATGCGGCGTTCCACCGCCACGCGGCGCGGACCGGCGAGCGCGTGCAGGTCTTGCCCAAGCACACGCACCGTGCCGGCGTCCGGCCGGCGCAGGCCGAGGATGGTGCGCATCAACACCGACTTGCCGGTGCCGGAACCGCCGACCACGCCGAGGATGTCGCCGCGATAGACGTCGAGGTCCAGGTTCTCGTGCACGACCTGATCGCCGAACTGGCTGCGCAGGCCGCGCACCTCGATCACGACCTCGCGTTGCGCCTGCTGGCCGGTCGTGGCGTTCACCAGCCCATCTCCATGAAGAACATCGCCGCCAGCGCATCGATCACGATCACCATGAAGATCGATTGCACCACGCTCGAAGTGGTGCGCTGCCCGACCGATTCCGCGCTGCCGGCCACCTTGAAGCCTTCGAGGCAACCGATGGTGCCGATCAGGAAGGCGAAGATCGGCGCTTTCGAGAGGCCCACCCAGAAATGCCGCATTTCGGTATCGGCTTGGAAGGTCGAGATGAACATGGTCGGGCTGATGTCCAGCGAGAGTCCGCACACCGCCATGCCGCCCAGCAGGCCCGCCATCATCGACAGGAAGGTCAGCAGCGGAAGCATCGCGATCAGGGCCAGCACGCGCGGCAGCACCAGTTGCTCGATCGGGTCGAGGCCCATGGTGCGCATCGCGTCGATTTCCTCGTTGACCTTCATGGAGCCGATCTGTGCGGTGAAGGCGCTGGCGGTGCGGCCGGCGATCAGGATGGCCGTGAGCAGCACCGCGAGTTCGCGCAGGATCGAATACGACACCAGGTCCACGGTGAAGACGGTGGCGCCGTATTGGCGCAGGGCGGTCGCGCCGAGGAAGGCGATCACCGCACCGATCAGGAAGGACAGCAGGGCGACGATCGGCACCGCGTCCAGGCCGGTCTGCTCCATGTGGTGCACCAGCGAAGTCACCCGCCAATGCCGCGGGCGCAACAGGTTGTGCGCGAAGGTCTCCAGGGTAAGGCCGATGAAGCCCAGCAGTTCCAGAGTCAATGCCCACATCTGCTCCACGCTGGCGCCGATGCGCGCGAGCATGTCGACGAAACCGAAATCGCGTTGTGGTTTGGGCGGATGCGCATAGATTTCCGCGACCGCTTCGCTGACGGTATCCAGCAGCGCGCGCAACTCGCGCGGCACATCGCGGTCGTGCTCGGCCAGCCACTGCAACGTCTTCGGTCCCAGTGCGACCGCGATCAGGCCGGCGCCGGCGGTGTCGATGCGCGCGACGTCATTGAAATCCACGTCCGGGGTTTCCGGCAGGCGTGGCTTCAACGCGTCCAGTTGCGCTTCCAGTTCGGCGAAGTGCGCCAGCGTCCAGTCGCCGCTGAACTTCAGCACGCCTTCCTGGCCCACGCCGGACACCACCCACTCCGCGCTGCCGACGGGGGAATCGCCTTTCGCCATGCGCGCAATCTAGCAGCTTGGAACCCGAATCGCGCGCGGCGATAATGCCGGACTTCTCCATCGCGCGACGCCGCCTCGATGACCAAGCAGACCATCTTGAACACCACCCACCGCGCCGCCGGCGCGAAGATGGTGGATTTCGGCGGCTGGGACATGCCGTTGCATTACGGCTCGCAACTGGAAGAGCACCATGCGGTGCGCCGCGATGCCGGGATGTTCGACGTCTCGCACATGACGGTGGTGGATCTGCACGGCGCGCATACCCGCGAGTTCCTGCGCCATTTGCTGGCCAACAGCGTCGACAAGCTGAAGGCGCCGGGCAAGGCGCTGTATTCGTGCATGTTGAACGAGCGCGGCGGCGTGATCGACGACCTGATCGTGTATTTCCTCGGCGAGGACTTCTTCCGCGTGGTGGTCAACGCCGCCACCCGCGACAAGGACCTGGCCTGGATACGAAAACAGGCGCCCGCGTTCGATGTGTCGGTGACCGAGCGCGCCGAGCTGGCGATGATCGCGGTGCAGGGCCCGAACGCGCGCACCAAGGCGCTCGGCCTGCTGCACGCGGACGATCGCGGGCGCATCGAGAAGCTCGGCAAGTTCGTGGCGGGTGAAGCGCGCGGCCCGGGCGACATGCCGCTGTTCGTCGCGCGCACCGGCTACACCGGCGAGGACGGTTTCGAGATCATCGTGCCGGAAACCGATGCCGTCGCGCTTTGGAATGCGCTCGCTGCCGCGGGCGTCGCGCCTGCAGGCCTCGGCGCGCGCGATACCTTGCGGCTGGAAGCCGGCATGAATCTCTACGGCCAGGACATGGACGAGGACATCACGCCCTGGGAAGCGGGGCTGGCCTGGACGGTGTCGCTGGACGCCGGCCGCGATTTCGTCGGCCGCTCCGCGCTGGAAAAACAAAAAGAAGGCGGCGTGCCGCGCGAGCTGGTCGGGCTCGTGCTTGAAGACAAGGGCGTGCTGCGCCACGGCCAACGCGTCCTCGCCGTTGTCGGCGAGGGTGAAATCCTGTCCGGGATTTTTTCGCCCACGCTCGGCAAGTCGATCGCGTTCGCGCGCGTTCCCGCGGGCGCGCGCGACAATCTGCGGGTCGACATCCGCGGCCGCGAACTGCCGTTGCGCGTAGTGAAATATCCCTTCGTGCGCGATGGCAAGCCCGTCTCTTGACCGGATTGGCCGACGCGGCCCGCGCTTATAGAATCCCCTGACTGGACCACGAGGGACCAAGCCATGAGCGAGATACCCGGCGACCTGAAGTTCCGCAAATCGCACGAATGGGCGCGCGTCGAAGACGCCGACCAGGTGCGCATAGGCATTTCCGATCACGCCCAGGCGCAGCTCGGCGACCTGGTGTACGTGGAGTTGCCGAATGTCGGCGACCGCATCGAGGCGGGCAATGCCTGCGCCGTGGTCGAATCGGTCAAGGCGGCATCCGATGTGTATGCGCCTGTCAGCGGCGAAGTGGTGGCGGTCAACGAAGCACTGGCCGACAAGCCGGAAACCATCAACGAGGATGCCTACGGGGACGGCTGGTTGTTCGTCGTGAAGCCGGATGCGGAAGCCAAGGACGAGCTGGAGGAATTGCTCGATCCGGACGCCTACGCCGAGTTGATCGAAAACGAAGAACACTGAGCCCGACATGCGGCGCGCGTTTGCGTGCTGCACATCACACAAGCCGACGCATCCGGAAAACATTCGCGCATCATTTCGATGCGATGGATGAGGGTGATTCGGGCATCAGGTCAGGCATCCCTGATTTGCTTCGCGACCTCCCGTCGGTCGCCGATCGGATGTTTTTCGGGCGCGGCCGAGCTGTTTCAGGCGACGATGCGATCGCCCGCGTTCAGTGTCCGTTGCCGTCGCTCCGCCGCGCGTTTGCGCCAACTCGTGCGAATGCGGCGAGCGCATGCCGATGCCTGTGCAATCGCGTGGCCTCATCCCTTCGAAAGCCAATGCCGATGCGGCCTGCGTGGCATCGGCATGTCCCGGCTGCCCCGTTTCATTTGGACGTCTATACGTTCCGAGGCGATGTCCGCAGGATGTTTTCGAACGCTGCGTCGATCATTTCCCGATACCGCGAAGTGTGCGCAAGGGCTTCATCCGTCGCGAAAAATCCATTGACAGCACGTTTCGACGGGTCTAGTTTCTGCGCCCGACGACATGCGTCGAAGGAAATATGCCGGCTGCCAAGTACATTGAACCGTACATCGAGCACGGCCACAAAAGTGGTCAGGTGATGAAAGTCACCGTCTCGATTCCAGTGCATGTACTCCGGTTGCTTTCCGACGAACGTACCCGTCGTCAGGTGTCGAACTTGCGGCACGCCAGCAACAGCGATCTTCTCTGCGAGGCGTTCCTGCATGCGTTTACTGGGCAACCACTGCCAACTGATGAGGAGCTGAGACGAACCATGGCTATGAAGAAAGCTGCAAAGAAATCCGCCAAGAAGGCGGCGAAGAAGTCCACGAAACGGGCCAAGGCCCGCAAGCCGGCCAAGGCGCGCAAGACGGTACGCAAGGCCGCGAAGAAGCCGGCGCGCAAGCGCGCGGCCAAGAAGGGCGGTCGCAAGACTGCCGCGAAGAAGGCCGTGATGGCGAAAGCCACGCGCGCCAGCAAGGCCTCCAAGGCCAAGCCGAAGTCGAAGAAGAAGTAAGCAACGGTCCACTGTCAAGCAACACAAGCAGACGCACATAACAACAAGCCGAACTCTCCCCGCGGCGCCCAGCGTGGGGAGAGCCAAGCAAAGGCAGAACCTCGAGCCCCGGCCCCGCGCCGGGGTTTTGCTTTTCCGGCCACGTGAAAAATCGTGAGAGGCTTCACAATTGCCGGCTTTGATGTAGGGCGACGGCAGCAATCCCGTATCCCGGCGCCACTGACGTGCTGGAGTGGAACGTTTCGTGCTAGAAATCCCGCATGGCGCGCATCGCGCAGCAGCCAGTGAGTTTTGGCCATGTACGCATCGACCCGCATTCGTCGGACCCTTACCGTGGCGATCGCCACTTCGCTGCTGCTTGGACTGAGCGCGTGCGGCAACAACAATGCGCCCGCCGGCAACGGCGCTCCAGGCCAACCGCCCGCGGCAACGAGCGCAGCGAAGAAAGCCGGTTCCGCGCCGGCCAGCAGTTCGACAAGGGCACAAGCGCAGAACGCCGCGCAGGCACGGATCGAGACGATGGGCGTCAACGACCTGCTCGCCGCCGGCAATGCCGCGATCAACCAGCAGAAGCTGGTGGCGCCCAAGGGTGACAACGCCTTCGAATACTACGAGAAGGCGTTGCAGAAGGATCCCAAGAATCAGGCGGCGCAGGATGCATTGCGCGAGCAATTCCCGTTTGGTGCTAACGCCGTCGAACAGGCCATCGTCCAGAACAATTTCGACGAGGCGCAACGCGAGATCGGGTTGCTGGCCACGGCGGATCCCGGCAATTACACCCTGAAGATTCTCAATTCAAAGCTGGACGCGGCGAAGGCCCAGCAACAGCGGCTTGCCGACCAGAAAGCCAAACAGGCGGCCGACCTGGCCGCCAAGCAGGCGGCCGCGAAAGCGGAAGCGGCGAAAGCCGCCGCCGCACCGCCTCCGCTGCCGCCGCCGGTGGTGCAGAAGCCGGTGGCGCAACAGACACAACCCGCGCCGGCGCAGGCAACGCCCAAAGCACCGCCGGCCGCACCGAAACCGGCCGGCGAGACGCGCGAAGCCCAGGTCGTGAGCGTCGCACAACCGGAATATCCGCTGCAGGCAGCGCGCAGCAACCTGTCCGGTTCCGTCACCGTGGGTTTCACCGTCGATCCGGATGGCTCGGTAAGCAACGTGCACGTGATCAGCTCGAGCGGGCACGTGTTCGAAGCCCCGGCCATGCAGGCCGTGTCGCGCTCGAAGTTCAAACCGGCGCTGAAGGATGGACAGCCGGTATCGAGCGTGTTGCAGCGTCGCATGGATTTCAGCCTGGGAGGGTGAGAAGCGGCGTTTGCGACATGCCTTGAATGGCATGTCGCGCCGCTTCGAACGGGCGCACAAGGATGTCCGCAGCGGCGCCACGCTCCATGGATGGCTGCTTGCCAGGAATTGCTTTTGCAGCGGTGGCGCATGCGTTGCTTGCACACGCATTTGTCCGTCGTGCAAAAAACCTCAATGCTTTTGGGTGTGTTTGCCGTGCGTGCGTTTGTGCGGTTTCTGCGGTGCCGGCCGTGCGGCCCGCACGGGCGTGTTGAGCCCGGCCCAGTCCACTTCCGGCAAGCCCAGCAGTTTGTCGAACACCATCGGCATCAAACCCGCCGGTTCCGCGCATTCGCAGTTCCACATCACCACCATGCCGATGTGGTATTCCGGAAAAAATCCGATTTCCGCGCGATAGCCTTGCACTGCACCTGCGTGGAAGATCAGGGTGTGGCCGGCGTAGTCGTAGACCCGCCAGCCCAGCGCATAGTGCGCGCTGAGCACGCGCTCCCGTCGCCACGGTGAAGCGAAGCGCTCACTGGGCGTGTCGATGCCGGGAGCATGCAACACGTCCAGCAACGATTCCGGCAATACCATCGGCCGCCCACCCATCTGCGCGATCAGCCATTGCTCCATGTCGCGCACACTGGCATTCACGCCGGCCGCGGGCGGCACGTAGAAATTGTCGTTGGGTTCGAACGGCACCCAGGCATTGCCGCCACGGTAGTGCGGGCGCGCCCAGCTCTTGCTCGATTCCAGCCCGTCGCGACCGTAGGTGGCGTCGGTCATGCCGAGCGGCAGGAAGATCTGCTTGTCCACCAGGTGGTAGAAGAAATCACCGGTCTCGGCGTAGATGACGTCGCCTATCAGGGAGAACGCGACGTTCTGGTAGCCGTAGCAATCGCCCACGCCGCAACTCATGTCGACTTCGTCCAATCGGCGCGCCAGTTCCTGGTAAGACACGCCGCTGGACAACATGTTGTCGTACGCGTTGCGCGGCAGGCCGAGACGCTGGCCCAGGATGTCGCGCACCGTGGCCTGTTCGGTGGCGTGCGCATCCTTGAGCTTGAAGAACGGCAATACCTCGGACAGCCGCGTGTCCCAGCTCAGCATGCCTTGGCGCACGAGGATGCCGGTCAGCGCCGTGGCGAACGCCTTGGACAGAGAGGCCAGCCGGAACGCCGTATCCGGTTGCACCTTCTCGCCGGTGCGCGCGTCCGCGTAGCCGAGCGTGTGCTCGAAACGCACCCGGTCGTCCACGATTACCGCGGTGGCCAGCCCGGATACACGGTTGGAAGCGGCGAGCTGGTCCAGCCAGCCGGAGTAACTCTTGAGCGTGTCGTCGATGCGTACTGCGGGCAGACGCGCCTGGTGCGGATCCGTGTGGATCACTTCCGGTTCGCGCGGTGGCGTGTCGGCGGCCCGGACGGGCAAGGCGCACGTGGCGAGGAAAGCAGCCACGAGCACGCCGAGCGAACATGCGCGAACCCGCATGCAGCGCGTGCTAAGCTCGCCAGCGGCAAATCGAAACCGTGCGCGATGCGCACGCAAACGCGAGGAAAAAAGCATGATTGGCTTCATCGTACTGCTGATCATCATCGCGGTGATTGTCGTGTACTTCGTTGGCATCTACAACGGACTCGTCACCGCACGCAACGGTTACAAAAACGCCTTCGCACAGATCGATGTTCAGCTCACGCGGCGTCACGACTTGATTCCGAATCTGGTCGAGACCGCGAAAGGCTATCTCGCGCATGAACGGGAAACGCTCGAGGCGGTGACCGCCGCGCGCACCGCCGCCGTCAACGGTCTGGCCGCGGCCAAGGCGCAACCGGGCGATGCCGCGGCGATGCAACAGCTGTCGGGCAGCGAAAATCAATTGACCCAGGCGCTGGGCCGTTTGTTCGCGGTCAGCGAAGCGTACCCCGACCTCAAGGCCAACCAGAACATGATGCAGTTGTCCGAGGAACTCACCTCCACGGAAAACCGCGTGGCCTTCGCGCGCCAGGCATTCAATGACGCGGTGATGAACTACAACAACCGGCGCGAAGTGTTTCCCGCATCGCTGATCGCATCGGGTTTTGCGGCGGCCGAGCCGCTGGCGATCGACGATCCGGCCAAACGCGAGGCACCGAAAGTCTCGTTCACCTGAACCGCTGAACGCCCCCGCGATGGACTTCTTTGCGCAGCAGGAGCGTGTGCGCCGCGGCGGACGCCGGCTGGTGGTGTTGTTCGCGCTCGCGGTGTTGTCGATCATGATCGCGGTCGACCTGGTCTGCGTGTTCGCCCTGCGCGTCGCGCCGCGTCCCGGCCCGCTGCTCGGAATTTCCGCGCTGGTGCTGGTGGTGATCGGGTTGTGTTCGGCCTATCGCGTCGCCAGCCTTGCCGGTGGTGGCGCGTCGGTGGCGCGCGGCATGGACGCCACGCCGGTGCCGGCGGACACCAGCAATCCCGCGTGGAAGCGCCTGCGCAACGTGATCGAGGAGGTGGCGATCGCTTCGGGCGTGCCGGTGCCGGAAATCTTCGTGATGGAGAACGAGGTCGGAATCAACGCCTTCGCTGCCGGCTACACACCCGCGGACGCGGCGATCTGCGTGACCCAGGGTTGCCTCGACAAATTGAACCGCGACGAATTGCAGGGCGTGATCGCGCACGAATTCAGCCACGTGCTCAACGGCGACATGCGGCTGAACATCCGCCTGATCGGCCTGCTGTTCGGCATCGTGGCGCTCGCCATCATCGGCCGCTTCCTGATGTATTCCGGCGGTGGCCGCCGCCGCGATGGCGGCAATATCGCGCTGGTCGGCATCGGATTGTTCGTGATCGGCTATCTCGGGCTGTTCTTCGGCAAGCTGATCCAGGCCGCCGTGGCGCGTTCGCGCGAATCGCTGGCCGATGCCTCCGCGGTGCAGTTCACCCGCCAGACCACCGGCATCGCCGGCGCGCTCAAGAAGATCGCGGCGCTCGTCGACGGCTCGCAACTGCAGTCATCTGGCCGTGACGAAGTGCGGCACATGCTGTTCGGCGATGCCGATGCGTCCTCAATGTTTGCGACGCATCCGCCGATCCTGGAGCGCATCAAGGCACTGGAGCCGCAGTTCGATCCGGACGAATTGCAAGAAATCGTGCGCACGTGGGCGCAATCGGGCGGCGACCCCGAATCGATCCAGCCGGCGCATCCCGATCACCCGTTTCAGCGTGCCGCGCACGATTTCGCCAAGGCGGATGGCGACGTGGACATCACCGATCTGCTGTTTCCGAAACCCGCGGGTGCCGCATCGGCGGGCAGAGCATCATCGCCGCTGCCGGGTGCCGGATTGCCGAATCCGGCGGCGACGCTCGCGATCGCGGCAGCCTCCGTGGCCGCACAAGTCGGCACGCCGGGTGCGGACGATTATCGGCTCGCCACCGGCCTGCATGCGCGCATTCCCGATGTCCTGGCGGCGCAGGCGCGCGACGCGCGCGGCGCGATGGCGGTGGTGTTCGCGCTCGCGTTGTCGGATCAATCCGATTTGCGACAACGCCAGTTGCAGGCGATCGGGAAAGCCTTCGATGCCTCGCTGGTCGATGCCGCGCGCAATGCCGTCACGCAGATGCCGGACCTGCATCCGATGCTGCGGCTGCCGCTGGCGCAATTGGCGTTTCCGGCCTTGAAGAAACGCCCGCGCCCGGAACTGGAGCGTTTCGTCGCCACGCTCGACGCGTTGATCCACGCCGACGATCGCGTCGATCTCGACGAGTATTGCCTCGCCAAGCTGGTCCACATCCAGGTGATCGCGGCGCTGGATCCGGCGGCGAATTTCAGGCCGGGTTCCGTGCGTCTGATCGACGCGCGGGAAGCGTTGCGCGACCTGTGCGCGCTGGTCGCGCATTTCGGCGACGACGACGAGGACGCGGCGCGCCGCGCCTTCGCGGCGGCAATGCAGGAGGCGCTGCCGGGCGCGACGCTGCTTTACGCGATCCCGGACGACTGGCAGGCGGCGCTGGATGCAGCGCTGGAGCAACTGGCGCGATTGAATCCGGAAGGAAAGGAGTTGTGCGTGCGCGCGCTGACCCGCGCGATCGCCGCCGACGGCAAGGTCAGCCTTGCGGAATCCGAATTGCTGCGCGTGGTCTGTGCCGCGCTGGGTTGCCCGTTGCCGCCGATGCTTGCGAATGACTGAGACGGACAAGCATGGGACATGGATCGTGCGCACCGGCGAGTGGCGCGCGCTGAGTTTCGCCAGCCTCTCGTTTTTCTGCCTGTTGACCGCGTATTACGTGATCCGCCCGGTGCGCGACCAGCTCGCCGGCGCGACCGGTTCGATCGCGTTGCCCTTGTTCTATGCCGGTACGTTCATCGCCATGCTGGCCATCGCGCCGTTGTTCGGCTGGCTCACCGCGCGCCTGTCGCGGCGCGCGCTGCTGTCATGGAGCTACGGGTTCTTCATCGTCTGCCTGTTCGCTTTCATTCCCTTGTTCGCGCGGCAGGGCGCGATCGGCGCACGCGCGCTGGGCGTCGCGTTCTTCATCTGGGTCAGCGTGTTCAACTTGTTCGTGGTGTCGCTGTTCTGGAGCGTGATGGCGGATGTGTTCGACAGCGTGCAGGCGCGTCGGCTGTTCCCGTTGATCTGCATCGGCGGCGCGATCGGCGCACTGGCCGGGCCGACGCTGACTTCGCTGCTGGTGTTGCGCATCGGGGTGGCGCCGCTATTGGGTGTTTCGGCCGTGTTGCTGTGCGGCGCGCTCGTGCTGCTCTGGTGCGCATCGGCGACACGAGTGGCGCGCGCGGGAGCCGATCAGGACGGCCCGATCGGCGGCTCCATCCTCGCGGGCCTGCGCGCGGTATTCACGATCCCGTTCGTGCGCGACATGGCGCTGCTGATGCTGTTGTCGGACGGCGTGGGCACGCTGGCCTACGCGCTGGTCGCCGACTTCGCCAAGGCGCATTACGCGAATGCCGCGCTGCGAACGGCGTTCTACGGGCACATCGATCTTGCGGTCAACATCCTGCAGATCCTGCTGCAGGTCAGCCTGACACGCTGGATGCTGGTGCGGCTCGGTTATGCCGCGGGACTGGTGGTGCCGGCGGTGGTGAACGTCGCGCTGCTGATCGCGGTGTTCGCGTTCGGCGCCGTCCAGTTCGGCGTGCTGGGTTACAGCCTGTCGGTCGTGACCCTGATGCTGATCGTGACGCGCAGTTTCGCCTATGGCGTCACCAAGCCGGCCTACGACGGTTTGTATACGCGTGTCAGCCGCGAGATCCGCTACAAGGGCAAGAACTTCGTCGACACCGCGGTATGGCGCTTCGGCGACCTGGGCGTGACCAGCGGCCTCAACCTGCTGCGTGCCGCCGGCGTGGGGTTCGGATCCATCGTGCTGCTGTCCGCGATGGCGGCGGGTTGTGCGGGCTGGTTCGGCTGGCGCGCGGCGCGCGAAAGCCGAACAGTGGAAACCGCGGAAGAACACCTCGAGCAGACGATGTAGCGTCGCCGGCATGCCGGCGACGCCATTGGCCGGGCTTCAACTGCTGATGTAGCGCTGCAACTGGTCGATCTCGTCGGCCTGGTCGTCGATCACGGCCTTCACCAAGTCGCCGATCGAAACCAGCCCGCTGACGCGGCCGCCTTCGACCACCGGCAGGTGCCGGATGCGGCGGTCGGTGCAAAGACGCATGCATTCGTCGACGGTTGCGAGTGGATCCACGCTGATCGGCAGCGCGGTCATGATTTCCGAGACGGCGGTGTCGCGCGACGAACGGCCCTTGAGGATCACCTTCCGGGCGTAATCGCGCTCGGTGATGATGCCGGCCAGTTCCGCATTGCGCATGACCAGCAGCGCGCCGATGCCGCGTTCGGCCATTTGCTTGATCGCTTCCAGCACCGGTACGTCGGGCGCGATCGTGTACACCGCGTTGCCCTTGCTCTCGAGCAGATGTTTCACCTGGCGCATGGCGATCCTCCTTTGCGATCCTCCTTGATCGCGAGAGTCAAAAAGCGGGCACCCATGCCCGCACTTTCCACTTGCGGCGATGAAGGATGATTTTAGCGCGCCTCAGCGGCGAGGGTGGAGGGCCGCACGCGACCGCGGAGGATTTGCCGCCTGAACGTAGGACACGCCACCGAGCTGCGCCATCTGCCGTTCTATCCATGCCGCGCGGCGTTGCACGTAAGCCGAAGGACGATTCGCGTGCAGCCGGCGCGGATCAGGCAATACCGCTGCGAGCAAGGCAGCCTGATGTCCGGTGAGCTGCGAGGCTGGTCTGCCGAAATAGGCTTGCGAAGCCGCTTCCACGCCGTAGATGCCGTCGCCAAGTTCGGCGATGTTGGCGTAGACCTCGAGGATGCGCCGCTTCGGCCAGGTCGCCTCGATCAGCACGGTGAAATAGGCCTCGATGCCCTTGCGCACGAAGCTGCGGCCGTTCCACAGGAACAGATTCTTGGCGGTCTGCTGGCTGATCGTGCTCGCGCCGCGCAGGCGCTCGCCATCGTCCGCGCCGTGGATGGCATCGTGGATGGATTCGAAATCGAACCCGTGGTGGAACGGGAATTTCTGGTCCTCGCCCGCGACCATCGCCAGCGGCGCGACCGGCGCGATCCGCGACCACGGCACCCACCGGTAATGCAGCGAGAAATCGTGTTCGCCGTGCAACATGGCACCGAGTCGTCGTTCGAGCATGAATGCGCTGGTGACGGGCGGAACGAAGCGCAGCAGCAGCACCGGCAGCCACGTGAGCAGAAACAGGACCAGCAGGATCATTACCACGCGGCGCCACCAGCGCCTGCGTGGCCGTACCGCTTCTGCCGTCACGCCTTGACCTTCAGCCAGGTTTCCGCGGATTGCGCGCGGGCGAACAGGAAACCCTGGCCGTACTTGCAGCCCAGCCTTGTCAGCGCGTTCAACTGCGTTGGCGTTTCGATGCCCTCGGCGATCACCAGCATCGACAGCGTTTCCGCCAGCGCGAGGATCGCGCGGATCACCGGCTCGCTGCCGCCCTCGCCGGTTTCGATCATGCTGCTCACGAACGACTTGTCGATCTTGAGCGCCTTCAGGGGGTACTGATGCAGGTAACTCAGCGACGAGTAGCCGGTGCCGAAATCGTCCAGCACGATGCCCGCGCCGGCGTCGCGCAATGTCCTCAGGATGCGCTGCACTTCCAGGGAATTATCCAGCAACGCACGCTCGGTTACCTCGATGCGGATAATGCTTGGTGGCACGTTGTGCTTGCCCATGAGCGTGAGCAGGTCGCGATCCAGATTGGGATTGCGGAAATGCCGTCCCGACAGGTTGATGCAGATGAAACGGGTGTCCGTGGTGAGCGCGACCGCATCCCGGAACACCTGCTCGAAAACCTGCCAGTCGAGCGCTTCGGAAATGCCGCTTTCTTCCGCGACGGTGAGAAAATCGACGGGCGTGAGCAGGCCGCGTTCGGGATGCCGCCAGCGCATCAACGCTTCGTAACCCACCACCTTGTTGTCGGCCAGCCGCACGATCGGCTGGTAGTGCGGCTCGAATTCGCCGCGCGTCAACGCGCGACGCAAGTCGTTTTCCACTTCCAGCAGGGTCAGCGCTTCCTGGCGCAGGCCATCGTCGAACATCGACCAGCGATGCCGACCTTCGGCCTTGGCGCGGTACATCGCGGAATCCGCGTCGCGCAACAGTTCCTCCGGCTGCCGGTATTGCGGACTGGCGACCGCGATGCCGATCGACGTGGAGGTGAACAATTGCTTGGCGGCAAGGCGGAACGGAGCGTTCAATTCGTTGATGATGCGCTGCGCGATATGGCACGCGGATTCTGCGGTGCCGATGTCTTCCAGCAGCACACCGAATTCATCGCCGCCGAGCCTTGCCACCACGTCCTGCGACTTCAGGCACGCACGCACGCGCCCGCCGGCTTGGAAAAGCAGGTCGTCGCCGATCAGGTGACCGACCGAGTCGTTGATCACCTTGAAACGGTCGAGGTCGAGGAACAACACGGCGAACAGTCTGGAAGGATCGGCTTGATAGCGCTCGAGCGCCTGTTCCAGCCGCTGCGTCAGCAAGCTGCGGTTGGGCAGGCCGGTGAGCGAGTCGTGCAGGGTTTCGTATTTGAGCCGCGCTTCGACGCGTTCGCGTTCGGCGATTTGCTCCCTCAGGTCGCGATTGGCCAGCGCGAGCGCACGGGTGCGCTCGCCGACCCGCCGTTCCAGTCCCGTATAGGCCTGCTTGAGGGATTCCCCCGCGCGCACGCGTTCCAGCGCATTGGCGATGTGGTAGGAGACGAAGGTCAGCAGCTCCTGATCGCGCAAGCTGTAGCGGTGCACGGGGGTATAGCTTTGCACCACCAGCGCGCCGACCGTGCGTTCCGCGCACACCAGCGGCACGCCCAGCCAGCAGACCGAATCGTGGCCGCTCTGCACGACGTCGCCGGATTCGCGCATGTGTGTAATGTCGTCGGTATTGGCCAGCAGCGCCGCACCGTTGTTGAGTACGTATTCCGTCATGCCCTTGCCCAGCTTGCGCGGGAGTCGGGAGGCGTCGCGTTCGTCCACCGAATACGGGAAAGTCAGCTCGTCGCGGCTTTCCGAAAGCAAGGCGATGTAGAAATTGCGCGCGTACAGCAAGCCGCCCACCACGCGATGCACGGCGGCGTAAAACTCGTCGATGCTTTCTGTGGTATTGGCCAGTTCCGCGATGCGGAACAATGCCGCCTGCAATCGTTCGCCGCGTTGGCGTTCCAGCACTTGCTGTTGCAGGACACGATTGGCTTCCCGCAACGCCTCGGTGCGTTCCTCCACACGCTGCTCGAGTTCCGCGTGCGCGAAGCGGCGTTCCAGCGCTGTCTGGATGTGCTGGGCGACGTAGGTCAGCAACGCCTTGTCGCGTTCGTCGTAGCGCGCGCTTTCCGTATAGCTTTGCACGACCACGCCCCCGACCACCTGCTGGCCGCGCAGGAGGGGTACGCCCAGCCAGCATACGCAATCGGGACCGGTGCCCAGATAGGGGCCGCCGACGTGCGCCGCGATCTCTTCCATCGAACCCATCAGCGGCGCGCCTTGCCGGATCAGATACCAGGTCGGACCGTACTGGATTTCCTCCATCGGCTGGTCGAGGCTCGGATCCGGTGGTTCGGGATCGGCCACGTCGGCGAAATACGCGAAGCGGATAGTGTCCCGCTGCGCGTCATACAGCACGATGTAGAGATTCTCCGCATACATCAGGCTGCACACGATGTCGTGCAATGCGCGCAGGGTGTCGTTGACGTCCTGATTCGCGCTGGCCTGGTCCGCGATCGCGTACAAGGCGCGCTGCAGGCGTTCCGCCTGTTCCAGGCGCTCCACGGAAGCCGTCAGGGCAGTGCGCTGGAAAAGTTCCTGCAGGCGCAGATCGATCAATCGGACCGCGGTTTGCAACAGACCGTGATCCTCCGATGTCGGCCGAGGGCACGTCTCGATCGCGCCGCCATTTTGCAGGAGCAGCCGTTCGGCGTTGTCCTGGTGCGGAGATCTGGCCGCTTCCTCCGGGTCGAGGATGCGCACTTGGGTGCCGGGCAACAACCGTTCGACCAATTCCGCAGCAAAGCGTTCGATCGCTGAAGCGTCTTGGGCCGACCACAATTGCCGGCACAGCTCCAGCAAACCCGTCGCAGAGCTGCCGTGCGGGCGGGCGTGGGGGAAAGCAGTCAATGAGTGAACGCGACTCACGTCTGGCGGTCTAAGTGATTGAAGGTCGGGATACTCTAGCCACGAGCTGCCTGCATGAATCGTGCCCTTTGTCAGGGGATTTCGGCGATGACAAAGGTTCATTGTGATTGTTAGCAAAATGTAAGGAAACCGCGCTATACTGATGCCCAATCGGGGCATTCGGCGCGCTGCGCTTGACCATGCGATCTTCCTGCATCCTATTGACGGCATTGATGGCCACTGCTTTCCCGCTGTTCGCCAGTGGGCAGAGTCTGCCGTCCGTGAAATCGGGTGCGGACAAGCCGCCGATCATGGCGGCCGGGAAAGGCGAGGCCCAGCCGCTTTGGCAAGACAATGGCGGGCACGCGGTCAGTCTCGTGACCGGAGGGGAAACCGCCTCGGCCGCTGCCCCTGCCTCGGATAGGGCCGTTCTGGCGCCGCGGGTAGCGAAGGTCAATACCGGGTTGCAGCTCAATGTGTCGCAAAGCTTGTATGCGCGAGCCGGCGTTTCCCAGCGCGAGTGGTTGGGTACGTCTTCATGTCAGCCGGCGCAGCCGGGCGTATCGAATGCCGTCTGCCTGAACGATCAGGCGTTGACTTCCGCGGCGGCGGGGGAAGTCGGCGCGGGCTATGCGAACAATTCGTTCCGGCTCGACCTCTCGGTAGGCCAATCGCGTACGGACAGCGCGGGTACCTCGGCTTTGCGCACGGCGGCCGATCTTCCGCGCGTTCTGCCCGCCGATGGCGGCGCTTCAGCCTCCGAGCCGCTGCTGTTTCCCGAGAGCACCAGTACCAATATCAATGCACGCAGCCAACTGCGGGTATTGCCAGGCACCAAGCTGGATCTCGGCGCCAGCCAAGGCCGCGTGCACTTCCTGCCGGGCTCGGGCACTGCGGTCGCGGATGATCTGAACCAGACCACGTTGAGCTTCGGCGTCGAACACGGGCGCGTCAGCGGAACCATCGTGGGGCGCATGCTCGAACCCGCTTTGCCAGGTTCGCCCAATGACGGGGTGCAGCGCTGGACAGGTGTGGACCTCGGCGTCAGTGTTCGTCTTCCGTGGCAGGGCGAACTCAGCTTCGGCGCACAAAATGTCTGGTCGTCCGGCAGGCAGCCATTGCTCAATCCGCAGGACGTCACGCCTGAACAGGCACGCGTGCCTTACGTGCAATATCACCAGGATCTTTAATTGTTTATCTTGATCTGATTGCAGGTCTGTTCTGCAATAATGGCTGAACATGGGCTGTCCAACCTCGGACTCCGTTCACGCACCGAAGTTTCTCTCCTTGCAATTAACGTTGTTTTCACGTATTGATGCTCCGTCTGCAGCGAGAGGGTATGCCTGTCGCTGGACGATAAAACAAATGAGAGGGCAAACAGCGGCTTGATCTTGAGGAGGCCTTTTTTTGAAGGCGTGCCCTTGGCTTCATGAGTTACAAGGGGATTCCCAAAGGGTTAGGAAGTTGTTAGCATCCGTTACTGCCGAGGGTTTAGGTGGCGGCTCTGGCGTTTCCAGAGCGCAGCGCTTGTCCCGAAAACTGTGTCACATCTGACGTTGGAGAGTGTAATGAAACTTGACCGCAACGAGCTTTCCAAGGCCGTGCGCATGGCTCTTTCGATGAGCGCTGTAGCCGCCGTGGGTGCGGTGGGAACTGCCTACGCACAGGACCAAGGCGCTACTCAAGGACAGGGCAACAACCAGCAGCCGCAAACGTTGCAGACCATCGTGGTGACGGGTTCGCATATCCGTCGCGTGGATCTGGAAACATCTAATCCAGTCGTTGCCGTGAGCGCACAGCAAATCCAGGCGACGGGCAAAGCGACGATTGGTGACATTGTCCAGCAACTGCCGGTAATCACTGGTGGCGTGGAAAATCCCAACGTCAACAACGGCGGCGGCAGCGGTTCGACCAATGTCGGTTTGCGTGGCCTCGGCGCCAGCCGCACCCTGATCCTGGTCGATGGCCAACGCCTCGTCGGTTTCCAGGGCCTCGTCGATCTCAACTTCATCCCGACTTCCGCTGTTGAGCGCATCGAGGTGCTGACCGATGGTGCTTCGGCGGTCTATGGCTCCGACGCCATCGGCGGCGTCATCAACATCATCCTGAAAGACAATTACCAAGGCGCCGAGTTCACCGGCAACTATGGTATTTCCGATCATGACGATGCGGGTCGCGAGGGTGGCACCTTCATGTTCGGCGAGAGCTCGGACAAGGGCAGCATCCTGGCGGGCGTGGAGTATCAGAAGTCCGACGACCTGCTGCAGTCGAGCCGCGATTTCTCCAAGGATTCGGTGTCGCTGTCGACTTCCGGTGGTGTTCCGTTTGCATCCGTCGGTGGGTCCACCTTCGCCGCGCGCGACAGAATTGACGTTCCAGACCAAAACGCAGCGTTTGGCTGCGCGGGCGGCGGAGCGTTGTCGTTGAACCAGGGCACGGCCAGCTCTGGCACCAGCCCCACCGGTCCCGGCGACTACCACTGCTTCGGCAACTCCGACAAGTACAACTACGCGTCCGTCAATCTGATCATGACGCCTGCGGAGCGCACCAATGCGTTCTTCAAGGGCACCTATCACCTGACCGACAACATCGATTTCTCGGCCACGTTCCTGCATCAGAAGGCCGTCACCGAGGCCCAACTGGCTCCTGCGGTCCTGGGTACTTTGACCGGGTTGAACATTTCGGCGGACAGTTATTACAACCCGTTCCACGAGAACTTTGCCTATGGATCCAGCAAGGGCAATGATTTCCGTACACGTCTGTTCCCCGTCGGCAACCGTCAATTCCACAATGCCACTACCAAGGATCAGGTCAACACGTTGCTGAAGGGCAACTTCAATATCGGGGATCAGAACTGGACGTGGGACGTGGGCTACAACTATGGCCATATTTCCCGCATCCTGACCAACCTCGGGTTCCCGAACCTGGCGCAGTTGAATGCGGGAACGGGACCGTCGATGCTGGATCCTTCGACGGGACAAGTGGTCTGCGTAGGCACTCCGGGTGACCTCAGCACCGAGATCGCTGGCTGCACGCCGTTCGACGTATTCAACCAGTTCAATCCGGCCACCCAGGCCGCCGAGGCGGCTACGGCGGCGGCGACGACGGTCAACACCTACTACATCTCCAAGACGTCCCACGCCGACATCAGCGGCGGCCTTTTCGATCTGCCGGCAGGCACGGTGCAGTTGGCGGCTGGCGTCGACTACAACAAGCAATACACCAACAACACGGTCGATCCGGAGGTCCTGATCGAGGACTTCCCGCCCTATTCCTGCTCGTTGGGCAGCGCCTGCGCTTCGCATCTGCAGGGCGGCTTCAACGTGAAGGAAGCCTATGCGGAAATGTTCATTCCGATCCTCAAGGACATGCCGGCTTTCCAATCGCTGAACATCACCTTGGGCGATCGTTATTCCAAGTACAACACGGTCGGCGGCACCAACAACTGGAAAGTCGGTCTGGAGTGGAAGCCGATCGACGACCTGTTGCTGCGCGGCACGGCCACCAGCGTGTTCCGCGCGCCCAGCATCAACCAGCTTTATGGATCGCCGGTCAGCAGCGCACCGAGGCTGAGCTACGACCCCTGCACTGGATACACAGGAGCGCCGGCCGGGAGCGGTCCTGCTACGGCATGTCAGAACGTGCCGACCGACGGCTCGTATGTGGATTACTACACCTACACGGGGCAGCAGCTTACCGCGATCAATGGTGGCGCCCAATTCTTTGGCGTCAACCTGAAACCGGAGTCCGGCAAGACCTTTGACCTCGGTGCGGTGTATTCGCCGCATTACGTGCCCGGCCTGTCCCTGAGTGCGGATCTCTGGCGTGTCTACATCAACAACACGATCGCCACGGTGGGGGTGCAGACATCGCTGCTGGAGTGCTACAACGGCGTTATGTCGTTCTGCCCGAATGTTGACAATCGCACGGCGGGCGGCGACCCCGGCGTGTGGACGCAGCCGATCGCGAACCTGGGCCGGATCGATGTGAAGGGCATCGACTTTGCAGCCAATTACAAACTGCCGCAGTTCTCGTTCGGGCAGTTCGACGTCGGCTTGCAGGGTACCTACCTCGATCACTACACCATCAACACGGCGCCAGGTACCGCAGGAACGTTGGTATTGAACGGCGTGGGCAACATGGGCACCTTCGGGTCGGCGCTGGGCAGTTCCTGCCCGTTCCCGGCCGGTGGTCTGTGCTTCTTCCCGCGTGTCCGTGCCACCGCCACCCTGGGTTGGCAGCTTGGTCCTTGGGATGCCCAGTGGACCATGCGTTACATGAGCGGATTCAACGGCGGCTCGGCTGACCCGTCCCAGTACTCCACCATGTGCCTTGGATTCGGGCAGGGCTCCCTGACCGAGCCGCCTTGCGTGATCCACTATGGCGCCACGACGTACAACAACCTGCAGCTCGGCTACAACATCGAACCGATCAACACCCGCATCGACGTGGGCGTGGACAACGTGTTCGACAAGCAGCCTCCTTTCCTGTACGCCAACAACAGCTTGAATGCCAATACCGATCCGGAAGATTTCGATGTCATCGGTCGTTATTACTGGGGTCGCGTGACAGTCAAGTTCTGATCCGGGTCCATTCAAGCGATTTGGCTGCATCTTTGGAGCCGCACGAGTATTCTCGTGCGGCTCTTTCTTTTCATGTTTTCACATGACTCACAGCGCCGCCTCGATCATTGAAGCGATCAATGCGGGTGCCTTGGTCGATGCCGAGCACATGTGCAGGGATCGATTGCAACGGCAACCGGATTCATCCGACGTTCTTGTGCTGCTGGGTGTGAGCCTGCAACGACAAGGCAGGCTTGACGATGCGATAGACGTATTTGCGCGCCTGACGCGATTGCATCCGGAAGATGCGACGCACTGGGGCAACTATGCGACCGGGTTGCGCATGACCGGCGATCTGGTTCTGGCCGAACAGGCCGCAGAAACCGCCGTGCGACTGCAACCAAATGACCCTCAGCGGCTCGATCAGCTCGGGATGTTGCAGTTGCAGCTTGTCAAGCCGCTGATCGCGCGCGACACCATGCTGCGAGCATTCGGCAATGCGCCGGAATCACCGATGATACGTATCGATGCAGCGCGCGCATGCGCCGCTTGCCGTGACTACCGCGCTGAAGACCTGGTGCGCCCCTGGCGGCAATGGGTGCCTCTGGACGATTTGCTGCAGTTCGATCTCGCTACCTTGTTGGCGCAGCTCGGCGAGGCGAATGACGCGCTGGAATTGGTGGAAGATCTTGTGGCGCGCGCGCCTTTGCATATCGAAGCGCAGTTATTGCGCGCAGCCATGTACGAGCGAGTCAATCGGCTCGAGGAGGCTGAGGCGCTGCTGGGGTGGATCAAAAGCAACAGCGACGAGGAAGATTCTTATTCGCACCAGAGGATAGTTCATCAACAGGCGCAGTTGGCCATGCGCAAACGCGACTATGCGGCCGCACGACTGTTGCTGGAGCGCGTCGGCCCGCATGACGAGGCGGACTATGTCCACTGGTTCACGTTGGGAAACGTTTGCGACAAATTGGGCGACAACCGGGCTGCCATGCAGGCATTGGAAATAGCCCATGCCAGGCAGATTGCAGAGTTGCGAATCGCGGCGCCGAAACGATTCGAGGCGGGTGCGGATATCTTCCCGGGTGCGAAATGGCGCGTGAGCGAGGGAGACTATCAATCATGGTCTGCGCTCAAAACGCCGGATGCCTCACAATCGCCGGTTTTTGTTGTGGGTTTTCCGCGCTCCGGCACCACGTTGCTGGAGCAGATGCTGGACGCGCATCCCAATCTGCAATCGATGGACGAAAGACCGTTTTTCAACATGCTTTCCAACAGGCTTGAGGATGTCGGCATCGAAATACCACGGGATCTCGGCAAGCTTACGCAGCGCGATTGCGATGAGCTGCGAAAAGGCTATCTCCTCATGGCATGCTCGAAAGTGCCGCGTCGATGGGATGCGCGGCTGGTCGACAAGAATCCCATGAACATGCTGTGGTTGCCCATGATCCATCGCCTGTTTCCGCGCGCCAAGTTCATCCTTGCCATTCGCCATCCCTGCGATGTGATCTTGAGTTGCTACATGCAGAACTTCCGCGCTGCGTTGCTGGCTGCCGCCGGGCAATCGCTCGAGCGTCTTGCGCGCGCCTATGTCGAAGCGATGGAGAGCTGGTTATATCACGTCGAAATATTCAAGCCTGAGGTTTTCGTGTCGCGTTACGAGGATCTGGTCGCGGATACACCGGGACAGACATGCCGAATTGCGGAATTTCTTGGGCTCGATGATGCAGAAAGGATGCTGGATTTTTCCCATCGTGCGCGCGAGAAGGGCTACATCAAGACGCCAAGCTATACCCAGGTGATTGAGCCCATCAATAGCAGGGGCATAAATCGTTGGCAGCGATACCAAGAATATTTCAAACCGGTTTTGCCCATCATGCAGCCCATGCTCGACCATTGGGGTTATGCGATTGATGCCAGTCCGGTCGCCGGGGAGCATTGATATGGCCGTAAATGACCGGTTGTTCGAAGCTCCCGAATTCGACGCCGCGAAAATCAAGGTTCGTCAAATGGCGTTGCCCGTGCGTATCCAGATGCTGATTCAGCAACTGAGCGATGCATTGGTACGGAAGGACCTGCGTACCGCACAGCAAATATCAACAGAGGCGCTGGCACTTGCGCCCCATCAGCCGGACGTGTTGCGTTTGCGGGGATTGTTGTTGGCTGGTCTCGGCAATTTCGACGGAGCGGTTGCGAGTTTTGAATCCGCTTTGCTTGCGGGAGACGATGATTCGTTGATCTATTGTCAATATGCTCGTATCTGCGAAGAGCATGGCAACACCCATGCAGCATTGCGACTGCGGCGACTCGCAGTCGAACGTCTGCCGGATTCACCCTTGGCGTGGGCGGATCTGGGAGAGCATTTGTATCAGCATGAAAGCGTGGAAGCGGCGCTGATGCCTCTGGAACGCGCGACTCACCTGGCGCCGGATTATGCCCCGTCCCAGCTCAAATACGGCAGCGCGCTGGTTGTCTGCGGGCGCGTCGAGGAAGGTGCTGTCGCGGTGCGGCGGGCATTGAAGGCGGAGCCGGCATTTGGAGCCGCGTGGCTGGAGCTTTCCGACATCAAGACGGTGTCCATTACGCCTGAAGAAGCCGAACAAATGCGCGAATTGTTGCGCGGGAACAAGTTGGACGACAGTGAGCGTATTGCAGTCGAGTTCGCACTGGCGCGCGTATATGAGGATACCGGTTCGTACCAGCAAGCCTTCGATCTGCTCATTCATGCCAACGCACGCCGGCGCCGCGAATTGCCGCCTTGGTCGGCCGAACAATTTCGCGTGCAAATGGAACGATCGGAACGCGCATTCGATACCTTGCTTGCTTCGGCGAGGGATTCCCAACTCGGCAAGGAAGTGATCTTCATCGTCGGCATGCCCCGTTCCGGAACGACTTTGGTCGAGCAAATTCTTTCTTCGCATCACGACGTGACCGGCGCCGGCGAGTTGGGCGACATTGCGCAGGTACTGACCGAGGAAGCAACACGACGTCGAAAGCGTTATCCCGAATGGGTAACCGAGGCGACGCCGCAGGACTGGCAACGTTTGGGCAGCCGTTATCTTGATTTGACCGCGAAATGGCGAACGAATCGGCCGCGCTTTACCGACAAGATGCCGGGCAACTGGCAGGCGCTCGGAGCCATCCGGGCCATGTTGCCGGGCGCACGCATCGTGATTTGCCGGCGCGATCCTCTGGAGAACGCCTGGTCATGTTTCAAGCAATTCTTCACGCCCGGCGTGGGGTACCTCTACGACATGGAGCAGATCGGGATGTTCTGGCAGGCGTTCGATCGCGCTGCGTCGTGGTGGTCAACGCATGACACTCAACATGTCCGCGAACAGCGCTACGAAGTCTTGACCGAAAACCCCGAAAGAGAGATACGCGCATTGTTGGAGTTCTGCGAACTGTCATTCGACCCGGCCTGCCTCATATTCCACGAATCGCGTCGCAACGTGCATACCTTGAGTGCGGCACAAGTGCGGCAACCAATGCGAAGACACGAGAGCAAGGCGGCGAATTACGGCTCCCTGCTCGATCCCTTGCGAAAGGCGCTGGGCATGCCAATTGTGGCTACCGCAGCGCATGACTACGCGGAAAACCCCGGCAACTCGGGAATATACGGTGCGTAATATTTCCAGCGTCCGATCGAGCGCGTGCTGATCGGTTGCCGCGCCTGCCACAGGCTTGCAGTGCTGATCACGCTAACCGGTTTCTCCGGAGCGGCAGTGGAAGGTGGAATGTTTGCCGGCAGGCCGATCCATGCTGCCAGCGCGTGGATGTTCGCGTGAGTCGCTGTGATGAGTTCTTCATACCGGACGGTCCGTATCGAATCCGGGAATCGTTCACGCCAATGCTCCATCAGTCGGCCGCAGTCGCGCGTCACCAGGGCAATGTCATCGAAGTCGTAGGCGTAGCCTTGCACTTCTTCCTTGAACGATTGCATCCAAAGCGAGAGCGCCGTATCGGAGGGATCGCGCAGGCAATGGATGATTCTTGCGTTCGGGAACATCGCCAGGATCAGGTCGACGTAACGGAAGTTCAGCGGCTGCTTGTCGATGAACCAGCGCGCATCCCCGGCATCGTCCCGCACGGTCTGCACACGGTAGTTTTTGGAGTGCCGCTCGAGGGCCTGGTACTCGGGAATGCCGGCCAGGTCCGGCTGTTGCGCCGATCTCGCTATCCATGGCATTTCTCCGCGGTTGCAAACCTCCGGGCGGCGCGCCAGCAGTTCGGCCAGAAGCGTCGTGCCGGAGCGAGGCATGCCGACGATGAATACCGGAATGAAGTCGTCTCGACCCGCAAGGGGATGCGCGATGGCCGGCGCGGACAGGCGCGCTTCGACGGCACGACGCCAATCCTTGCGTGACCAGCGTGTCATTCCATGTGCCAGCGCGTTGGCTTGCCGGAAATAATCGGCGGCCTGCGGATAATCGCCGATGTCGTCATGCGCCTTGCCGAGGCTGAACAGCAATCCGGACCTTGCTTTGGAGGTGAGATCCTGGCGTTGCAGACAGGCGTGCAACAGGGCGAAATCGGGATGGGTCGAATCGCCGTAACGCTGCGCATTTGCCAAGCCGAGTGGCGCATCCCATTCGCATGCCTGCGCGCCGTATTGCATGACGTACAGATAACGACGGCGAGCGAGATCGAAATCTCCGATTTGGAGCTGCAACATTCCGGCATAGGCGTGCAACCGGACGTCGTCCGGGGCTGCCACGATCGCCTGTTCCGCGATCACCGCGGCATCCCCCTTGCGATCGATTTCGTCGAGCAGCTCGATGGCCTTGATGGCGGCTTCGGGATCGCGCGGCGAAACCTCGAAGAAGGCGCGGATCACGTGTGCGGCCGCTGCAGTACGGGCCTGTCCGACGAGCAATTGCGCCAGGGCAAATGCGCTGCCGACGTCGCCGGGATTCTCGCGCAGCAATTCGCGCAGCAACGCCTCGGCGTCCGGCAAGCGTCGTGCCTGGCGGTGTGAATTCGCCAGGATGCGGCGCAATTCGAAAGACTGTGGAAACGCCTGCAGGGCATGCGCCAGAGCGACCCCTGTGGAAACAGAATCCCCGCGGAGAATCTGCGCGCGCACGAGTTCCAGCCACTGCTGCTCCGTGCGCGCGGGGGAGGGCGGAGGAGTCATGGTTTCACGGGGCAAGTCGCGCGAGACCGAGTGCATCGCGCAGCGGATCGAGCAGCACGCCGTAGTCCGCGGCCCTCGCCGTGTCGTTCCGCAACGGACGCGTCACCTGCGTCGCGCTCGGCGAACGCACCTGTCGCCGCGTCAGATGGAAGTCCAGGCATGCAGGTTCGAATGGCAGACCGCAACGTTCCAGCAACGCGCGGATGCTCCGTTCCGGGTCCGAAAGCAGGGATTCGTATGCATGCGTGATGACGCGATCGGGATATTGCCTCGACCAATCCAAGGCGGCGTGGTCGAAGTCGCGCCAGTATGCGGCGAGATCGTCGTAGGTGCGCTGGTATTCGTTGTTCTCGAGGAAGTGCCGGTAACAGGAGAAACAGGTTTCCAGCGGATCACGCCGACAGACGATGATCCGCGCGGCGGGAAGCATCGCGTGGATCGCGCCCGTGTACATCCAGTTTCCGGGGAGCTTGTCGGTGAGAAAGCGCCTGCCGGTACGCCAATGCCGGATTCGTTGCAGATAGTCCTCGCCGAGGCGCTGCCAGTCGGCGCCCGTCGCATCGGCCACCCAGAGCGGAAACGGCGAGTTGCGGCGGCGGGATTCGGCCGCGAGGACCAGCGGCAAATCGGGCAGTTCTCCCGATGCTTCCACTTGCGAATGGCTTGCCAGGATTTGCTCGACCAGGGTGGAACCCGAGCGCGGCAGGCCGACGATGAAAATGTTTCCGTCGCCCAGCGTGGCCTGCGACGCGACGCTTCCCGAGGTAGTGAATGCCCCCAGGATTGCAGTGATGCCGCGCGAGAACGCCTGCCGGTTCCAGTGACGATTGCGACGAGCCACCGCATTCGCGCGTGCCAGCGCCGACAATGATTCCGCATAACGGCCCTGGTCGTCGAGCGCCTTGGCCAGCGCAAAGCCGGTCGTGACCAGATCGAATTCGTTGCGGCGTGGATCGCGCAGTACGAGACGCATCCGGTCGATGTCCCCCTCGTCCAGTCGCTCCGTTTTCAATTCCGCGAGCCCCCACCATGCCCGCCCGTTGCCGGGATCCTGCGCGATGACGCGACGGTATTCGGCAGAGGCTTCCGGTATGTCGCCTTGCATGCGCAACATGTCGCCCAGCAGCGCGCGTGCGGTTCCGTGGGAAGGATCGAGCGACAAGGTTCGCCGCAGCGCCTCGGCAGCCTCGGAATGACGCACGCAGCGCACCAGCATCACGCCGATGTTGAACCAGGAAACCGGGAGACCGGGCTGCAAAGCGCACGCGTGTCGCAGCGCATCGATCGCACCATCGTAATCGCCGGCATTGCCCAGGATGCTTCCCAGCGTGTTGTAGTAGAGCGCATCGTCCGGGCGCTTCGCGATCGCCGCGCGCGCCGCCTGGATCGCATCGGCCCAGTGCCCGCGCAGGCCGAGAACTCCGGCATGAAGCCTCAGTATTTCCGGGTGATCGGGATGGGAGCGCAGCAAACCCGCAAGGTGCCTGGCGGCTTCATCCGCACGCCCGAGTTCCAGCGCCCGCGCCGTTGCCATCACCTGCTGGATCGAGGCGCGATCGATTCCCTCAAGCCGTGAACGTGGAGTCATTTGCGAAAGCAGGTGGCGTCGGAGTGGAGTCGCTGCAAGGAGAGGATGGCTACCCGGCTCATATACCATATCGGCGATAGCCGTTTGCGATTTGCGACCCGGCGCCCCGGGCGCCGTTGTGCTGGAACCCGCATGCAACCCGATTCGCGTGACCAGGACAATGCACGGTTCCGTCTGGCTTCGGCGCTCTGGCAGCGCGGGGAAATCGCCGGCGCCGAATCGCTTCTGCGCAGCCTGACGGCGGACGCCCCGCGGCGCGAAGACGCAGCGATGCTGCTGGCGGAAGTGCTGCGTAATCAGGGCAAGCTGGATGCCGCGGCACATGCCGTATTCGAATTATGTCGTGCGCGCGAATTCGATTCGTCGACGAGCCTGCGGGTCGGCCGTTTCATCCAGGAATGCCACCGGCAATTCGTTGCGGATGAACTGTGTCGGGTGGCGCTCGCGCGAGATGGCACCGACCCCGAGCTGTGGGCGCTCGCGGGCCATGTCGCGCGCGAGATCGGGGACTTCGCGCGTGCGCGCGATTGCTACGAGGCGGCACTTGCCGCGGGTATCGATCTCGACAGACATGCGGTGTTCGGCGCGCTCGCGCGTACGCGCCGTTACGAGGATGCCGCGGACCCGGACTTTGCCAGGTTCGAAAGTCATTTCCGCAATGCCTCGGTGCCAGTTCGTGCACGCGCGGCCACCGGGTTCGGCCTGGCCAAGGCCCATGATGACATCGGCGACTTCCGGGCTGCCGCCGGCATATTGGCGGAGGCCAATGCCATGGTGAAAGCCGCGCAGCCTTGGCAGGCCGGGGCATGGTCGGTTTTCGTTGGGTCGCGGCGAACGGACAAGGTGGCGATTCCCGGCAACGACGCCGGGGCGGATTTCGTGCCGGTATTCATCGTCGGCCTGCCCCGCAGCGGCACCACGCTGACGGCGACGCGGCTGGCCGGATGCACGACGGCGCGTGATCGCGGGGAACTTCGCGCGCTGCGTTTCATCGCGGACACGCTCATCGCGGGAAAGCACCTCGGCAGCGCGAGCGCGCTCAGCGAAGCGGCGCGGTTGTATCGCGCGCACTCGGTGCAGGACGACGCGCCCGCGCGCTGGTACATCGATCAGGATCCGCTGAATTTCCGCTATCTCGACATCGCCGCGGCGATGTTTCCGCAGGCGCGCATCATCCATTGCCGGCGCAGCCGGCGCGATACGGCGCTGTCGCTGTGGGCACAGGATTTCGCCCATCCGGACGCCGGTTTCGCCTACGACTTTTCCGACATCGCCGGTTATGCCGAGGGCCACGATGCATTGATGGCACACTGGCGGGAGACATTGCCCGTACCCATCCACGAACTCGACTACGAGGCGCTGGTCGCGGATACGGACACGACACTGCGAGAGCTTGCCGCGTTCATCGGCGCGCCGTTCGCGCCACAGGCGCAGGCCGGAGTGCCGATCAATTCGTCGAGCGTGTGGCAGGCTCGCCAGCCGATCTATTCCACATCGGTGGGGCGCTGGCGTGCGTATCTTCCGTGGATTCCGGAATTGGCGCGCTTCCCGGAATGACACGCGGCGTCAGTGCGCGGCACCCTGGATGTGCACGTCGCCGCTGAAACTGTTGACGGCGATGTTACCGCCGCCCTTTCCGACGCCCGTGTCGAGGTGCGAGCCCGGCCCGTGTTCACTGGTGACCGGCTTGCCGAAGTCGCTGTGCAGATCGCCCGAGAACGTATCGGCCTTGATCCGCGCGACCGTGTCGACCGGCAGGCCCACGCGCACGTCGCCGCTCATGGTATTGATCTTCCATGCGGCGTCGTTGGCGGCGGCCGCATCCAGCTGGATGCGTCCAGACACGGTCTCCAGGTTCACGTTGTCCAGCGCAGAACCCCGCAACAACACCGCGCCGGACACGGTTTGCGCATTGGCGTTGCCGCCGAGGGTGGCGGCTTGCACGTCGCCGGACACGGTCTGCGCATCGAAGCTGCGCGTGGTGCCTGCGAGGTCGACGTCGCCGCTCACACTGTCGATCTTGACGCTGCCCGCATGGACGCCCAGGTGCACGCGGCCGCTGACCGTGTTGACGGAGATGTCGCGGCTGTCCATGCCATCGATGTCCACTGGGGCGCTCACCACGTGGACCTGAAGCACGGCGGCGTGCGGCACACGCACGTCCAGCGAAGTCGGACCCACGTTGTCGCTGCCGCCGAGTTTGAACCAGCTGGAACCGCCGTTGCTCTCGACCTGGATCACAAGCGAACTTGGCATGCCGGTGATCTGCAGCGGCTTGGCGCCCGAACCCAGGCTGCCTTCCACCTGCACGCGGTTTTCGTTCCAGCCGGTGACACGCACGTCGCCCTTGACGTTGCGGATGACCACCTGCGCATCCGGGGTCGCGTCGTGGCTCAAATGCAGGGGCGTGTCGGCATGTGTGCTCGTTGCGACGCCGAACAACACGGCGGTTGCGAAGGTGATTTGCACGAGGGACGGGAGGCGGACGGGTTTCATGGTGGAATCCTCAACCTGCGTCGCGTTCCAGACGCTGCAGGCGTGATTGTTGTCGTTCAGTGTGTTGCAGCAGTTGTTGCAGGTAGTCGGCATGCGGCGCCATCGCCATCGCCTGTTGCAATTCGCCTTGCGCGGCGCGCAACTCGATCGCCGCGCCGCGCAGGCGCGGATCGGCCGGCTTCCATCCGCCCGCAGCATGGACATCGGCGAGCGGCGCAGTGGAATGGAAAGTCGTCGATTGCATCGGGCGATCGTGCACGAGGCGAATGCCGATGATGCCAGCCAGCACCGCCACGCCCGCGACCGAAGCGGCGAGCGCCAGCCATCGCATCCGACGATGCGGCGATCGTGCGGACGACGCGATGCGCGCGGCGACCTGCGGCCACAGGTCGTGTGCCGGGTCCGCCGGCTGCGCCAGCGCGCGCAGCTTCTGGCGATCTTCAAGATGCAGCATGATTTGCTCCCAGCGCGCGCCGCAACAACTGGCGCGCGCGATGCAGTTGCGCTTTCGACGAGCCCACCGCCATGCCGAGTTCGGCGGCGATCTCTTCGTGTTTCCAGCCTTCGACGTCGTGCAGCACCAGCACCGCGCGGGTGCGCGGAGAAAGCGCCGACACGGCGCGTTCGAGTTCCTCGCGTTCGGCCGGGCAGAACGGATGCGCACCGCTTTCGGGCAGGGCATCTTCCTCGACGCCTTGCTCCACCGGGTCGTGTTTCAGCGAACGCAGATCCATCAAGGCCACGTTGACGGCGAGCCGGTACAGCCAGGTGCCGAATGCGCTTTCGAAGCGGAAGCCCGGCAACCTCTGCCACGCACGCACGAAGGCTTCCTGCGTCAGTTCTTCCGCACGCGCATGGCGACCACCGGCAAGACGCAGGACCGCGCCGTGCACGCGGCCGACATGGCGGCGATACAGGGACTCGAACGCGGACATGTCGCCACCAGCGGCCGCGCGCGCCAGCGCTGCGTCGTCGTCACGCTCTTGCGGCGGGCTTTCCGCCACGGTGGCGGGTGCGCTACGCGCGGGTTGCATGAAGGTTCCGGTGGCGAGGCAGGCGGCATCCATCTCGGAGGATTGGATGCGCCTGCATGGCGAAAGGTTTAGCGCGTCGGCCCGGGATCGTTTTCGCGGCCACGGGCCGGCCGCGGAATCAGGAAGCCGCCGCGACCTTGCGCGAGGCGGCAGCGGATTCCCCGGCCGGTTCCAGCGCGTCCGTCACGCGCCGGTGTTCCGCGCGCAACGCCTCCGGCAGATGGTCTCCGAATCCGGCGAGGTAGTCGCCGATCCCGGTCATTTCCTCGCGCCAGCCGTCGAGGTCGACGTCGAGCAGGGCATCCAGCGCGCCGTCGGGAAGCTGCAGGCCGGCGGTATTCAAATCCTCCGCGACGGGCAGCAGCCCGATCGGGGTTTCGGCCGCATCGCATTCGCCGGTGACGCGCTTGAGCATCCACTCCAGCACGCGCAGGTTGTCGCCGAAACCGGGCCACAGGAACTTGCCATTGGCATCCTTGCGGAACCAGTTGACGTGGAAGATCTTCGGCAGTTGCGCGCCGGGACGATCGAACGACATCCAGTGCGCGAAATAGTCGCCGTAGTTGTAACCGCAGAAAGGCTTCATCGCCATCGGATCGCGCCTCACCACGCCGACCTTTCCGGTGGCGGCAGCGGTGGTTTCCGAAGCCATGCCGGCGCCGACCAGCACGCCGTGGGTCCAGTCGCGCGCTTCGAATACCAGCGGCACCAGCGATGCGCGCCGGCCGCCGAACACGATCACGCTGAGCGGCACGCCCTGCGGGTTCTCGGCTTCCGGCGACCAGCTCGGGCATTGCGATGCGCGCACCGTGAAGCGCGAATTCGGATGTGCGGCAGGCCCGTTCTTCGGGTCGCTGCCGTAATTCGTGATGGTGCGGCCTTGCCAATCCTTAACCGGCTTGCGGTCATCCAGGCCTTCCCACCAGGGATCATTGTCGGCGGTCAGCGCGACGTTGGTGAAGATCGCGTCGTGGTCGAGCATCTTCAGCGCATTGGGGTTGGTCTTGTTCGAGGTGCCCGGGGCCACGCCGAAGTAGCCGGCTTCCGGATTGATCGCATACAACCGTCCGTCCTTGCCGGGCGACATCCAGCAGATGTCGTCGCCCACCGTCCAGACCTTCCAGCCATCATGGCGATAGCCTTCCGGAGGAATCAGCATGGCGAGGTTGGTCTTCCCGCAGGCCGAGGGAAATGCCGCGGCGACGTAATGGATTTCGCCACGCGGATTCTCGATGCCCACGATCAGCATGTGCTCCGCCAGCCAGCCTTCCGAGCGCGCCTGCCATGAGGCGATGCGGAGCGCATGGCACTTCTTGCCGAGCAACGCATTGCCGCCGTAGCCGGAACCGTAGGACTTGATGCTGAGTTCTTCTGGAAAGTGCATGATCCAGCGGCGTTCGGGATCGAGCTCGCCGATGGAGTGCTGGCCCTTGACGAAGCGGCCTTCGCGCTCGATGCGCTCCAGCGCCGCGGTGCCCATGCGGGTCATGATCCGCATGTTGGCCGCCACGTACGGCGAATCGGTGATCTCCACGCCGCAGCGCGCGTAGGGCGAGCCCAGCGGTCCCATGCAATAGGGAATCACGTACATCGTGCGGCCACGCATGCAGCCGTCGAACAGCGCGTCGATCTTGGCGTGCGCCTCGGCCGGCGCCATCCAGTGGTTGTTCGGGCCGGCGTCTTCCTGTTCGCGGGTGCAGATCAGGGTGACGTGCTCGACGCGCGCAACGTCGTTGGGATTGGAACGATGCAGGTAGCAATCGGGGTGCGTCTGTGCATTCAAGGCCAGCAGGTCGCCGCTTTCCAGCATCTGCGCGGTCAGCGCCCGCGACTCCGCCTCGGAACCGTCGCACCAGTGCACGTGATCAGGCCGTGTACGTTGCGCCACTTCCTCGACCCAGCGATTGAGCGCGTCCAGTTTGCTCGGCATGACAACCTCGCCAAAAACGGGCAGAAAAGCACGGTAATCCCGGCCGGAAGGGATTGCAAGGAAAGGGTGGACGCGTGCCCGGGAGCAGGCGGATGAAGACGGAATGGGTTATCCGCGCGGTTTGCGCCGCGTCGTGCAGCGATCGTCTAAGCCGGCACCAGCGTGGTGATCACGTGGTCCACGTAGGCCTCGAACTGCTCGTGCGACAGCCGCGGCAGGTCGGGGATCAGGTTCAATTGCAGGAATCCCACGTAGGCCGCATAGGCCAGCCTGGCCCGGTGCAACGCCTCATCCTCGGCCATGCCGGCTTCGCGGTAGGTGCGTTCCAGGAAGTCCATGCGCCGCTGCGAAACCCGGCCCATCACCTCGACCACCGCAGGCTGGTCCATCGCCTGCAGCAGCGCTGCATAGGCGCGATGCGGCTGGGATTCGCGGGCCACCCATTGGAACAATTCCCGCAACCGCGCGCGCGGTTCACCGAGGGGCGCGATGCGGGCTTCCAGCTCGTGCGCGTCGCCGGTTTCCCAACGCTGCAGCGCGGCCTTCAGCAAGGCCTCGCGGGTAGGGAAATGCCAATAGAAGCTGCCCTTGGTGACGCCGAGGCGACGCGCCAAGGCTTCCACCGCGAGCGCGTTCACGCCTTGCTCGGCGATCATCTCGAGCGCGCCGGCTTCCCAGTCCGCGGCGCTCAGGCGGCTTCGTTCGTTACGCAATGTCATGACAGACGTGGACATTTGGAATCACCTGATGCGCAATGCGAGCCTTATGCCAGCCGCTTGTACTGTTAGACGTGACAAACTGCTAAAATAGACCGTACGTATGCGTATGGTAAAAACTCTTTCCCACGATTTGGAGGCCTCCGTCACATTGGCGGAGGACACGCCCGCATATCTGGCCAGCGAGTGCCATGGCCGTTCCGGTGATCCATACCTTCTGCTGGTGCACGGGTTCGGTCAGACGCGTCATGCGTGGGCGAATTGTGCGAAGGCTTTGGCACTCGAGGGATTCCAGGCGATCAGCTTCGACCTGCGCGGTCACGGAGACAGCGCGAGGGCAGCGGACGGAAACTACGAACTGCAGCAATTCCTGGACGACGTGCTGCAGATGGCCCGGTCGCTGGAACGGCCGCCGGTACTGATCGGCGCATCGATGGGCGGATTGCTCGGTCTCGCGCTGGCCGGTGAAGTCTCGCCGTCGCCATTCCGTGCGCTGGTGCTCGTGGACATCACGCCGCGCTGGGAATCGGCAGGAGTCGCACGCATGCTCGATTTCATGCGCGCGCATCCGCTCGGATTCGAGGACTACGCCGAAGCGGCCTCGGCCATCGCGGCCTATCTGCCGCAGCGCGCGCGTGCCAAACCGCGGCACGAACTCGAACGACTCTTGCGCCGCTGCGAGGATGGCAGGCTGCGCTGGCATTGGGATCCTGCGCTGCTGGACACGATCGCGCACGAGGGCGAGAAGCACCAGCAACGCCTGCTGGCGGCGGCGCGCCGGATCGACATTCCCGTCCTGCTGCTGTCGGGCGGCCGTTCCGACGTGGTCTCGCGCGACACCATCGACGAATTCCTGCGGTTGCTGCCGCACGCTCGGCACGTGCAGATCCCGCATGCCACGCACATGCTCGCCGGCGACGCCAACGATGCGTTCACCGGTGCCATCCTGGATTTCATCCGCTCGCTGCCCAAAGGCGGCGTCACGAGCACGAGGCAGGCGTCATGAACACCTTACTGATTCTGATCGCGGCATTGATCGTCACCGGCGCCTGCGCCTATTTCCGCGGACGCCTGTGGCTGTGGACGCTGCTGACCGCCATCTCGATCGTCGCGGTCGGCATGGCGTTGCACGCGTTGCGCGCGACGGAAATCGTGTTCGCGGTCTTCGTGGTGTTGTTCGCGTTGCCGTTGAATGTGGTGCCGCTGCGGCGCGCGCTGATTTCAGGACCGCTGTTGAAAGTGTTCCGGCGCGTGCTGCCGAAACTGTCGGAAACCGAACAGGTGGCGCTGGATGCCGGCACCGTCGGCTTCGAAGGGGAATTGTTCGCCGGCAAGCCGGACTGGTCGAAGCTGCTGGCGCAACCGAAGCCACAGTTGAGCGCGGAAGAGCAGGCGTTCCTCGACGGCCCGTGCGAGCAGCTCTGCCGCATGGTCGACGACTGGCAGATCACCCACGAACTGGCCGACCTGCCGCCGGAGGTGTGGGAATTCACCAAGCGCAACAAATTCTTCGGCATGATCATCCCGAAGCGCTACGGCGGCCTCGGGTTCTCCGCGCTGGCGCATTCCGCGGTGCTGCAGAAACTCTCCAGCATCTCGACCACGCTCGCTTCGACCGTGTCGGTGCCCAACTCGCTGGGTCCGGCGGAGTTGCTGCTGCATTACGGCAGCGAGGAACAGAAAGACCATTACCTGCCGCGTCTCGCCGATGGCCGCGAGATTCCGTGCTTCGCGCTCACCGGTCCTCAGGCTGGTTCGGACGCCACCTCGATTCCCGACTACGGCATCGTCTGCAGGCAACTGGTGAACGGCGTCGACACGCTCGGCATCCGGCTGACGTTCGACAAGCGTTACATCACGCTGGCACCCGTCGCCACCCTCATCGGCCTGGCCTTCCGGATGTACGATCCGGAGCGCCTGCTCGGCGACAAACAGGACATGGGCATCACGCTGGCGCTGATTCCGCGCGAGACGCTGGGCCTGCAGATCGGGCGGCGACATTTCCCGTTGAACATCCCGTTCCAGAACGGGCCGCTCTCCGGCAAGGACATGTTCGTGCCGATGTCCACCCTGATCGGCGGTCAGCACATGGCGGGCCATGGCTGGCGCATGCTGGTCGAAGTGCTGTCGGTGGGACGCGCGATCTCGCTGCCGTCCAATTCCACCGGCTTCGTGCGCATGGCGGTGGCGGCCACCGGCGCCTATGCGCGCATCCGCAAGCAGTTCGGCCTGGCGATCGCGCGTTTCGAAGGCGTGGAGGAAGCGCTCGCGCGCATCGGCGGCCACGCTTACGCGCTCACCGCCCTGTCGCGCGCCTCCGCCGCTGCGGTGGACCGCGGCGAAAAACCCGCGGTGCCTTCGGCCATTGCCAAGTACCACGCCACCGAACTGGGCCGCGAAGTGGTCAAGGATTCGATGGACGTGCACGGCGGCAAGGCCGTGCAGCTCGGGCCTTCCAACTACATGGGCCGCAACTGGCAAGGCGCGCCGATCACCATCACGGTGGAAGGCGCCAACATCATGACGCGCAGCCTGATGATCTTCGGGCAGGGCGCAATCCGCTGCCATCCGTGGGTGCTGAAGGAAATGGAAGCGGCGCGCAATGCGGATCACGCGCAAGGCCTGCGCGATTTCGATGCGGCGCTGTTCGGCCACCTCGGCTTCGGCATTTCCAACGCGGCGCGCAGCTTCGTGCTGGGGTTGGCATTCGGCAAGCTCGGCGTGGTGCCGGGCGATGCCTACACGCGCCGTTATTACCGCAAGCTGGATCGTTACGCGGCTGCACTGGCGCTGGTCGCCGATGTCTCCATGGGCGTGCTCGGCGGCAGGCTGAAGTTCAAGGAGAAACTGTCCTCGCGCCTCGGCGACGTGCTGTCGCATCTCTACATCACTTCGGCGATGCTGAAGCGCTACGAGGACGAGGGCAGGCCGGAAGCAGAACGCCCGCTGCTGGCGTGGGCGTTCCACGAATCGGTGTGGTGCATGCAGATGGCGATCGACGGCGTGATCCGCAATTTCCCCGTGCGGCCGGTGGCATGGATGATGCGGCTGCTGGTATTTCCGTTCGGACGCCGCGAAGTGCCGCCTTCCGATCGCCTCGGGCGCCGCGTCGCCGCGCTGATCACCGCACCGAATGCGGCGCGCGACGCGCTGTTGCGTGGCATCTACCTGACACCGGCGTCGAACAATCCGGTCGGGCGCATGCACGCGCTCCTGGCGGACGTGGTCGCCGCGGAACCGGTCGAACGCAAATTCCTGAAGGCGCTGAAGGGTGGCGCGATCACGGCGCACGATTATTTCGAGCAGTTGCGGCAGGCCGTGGCGTGCGGAGCGATCAGCGAAACCGAACGCGCGCAACTCGAACGCCTGCGCCGCGCGACCGCCGAGTTCATCAACGTCGACGATTTCGATCCCGAGGAATTGCGCGCGGCGGTGCGGCGCGACATTCATGCGCCGCCTTCGCTGCACGTGGCGTAATCGCCCCGGTTCCGGCAGAGGCGGAAATTGCAAAGTGCGGCCATGGATGGCCGCTGTCGATACGAATCGATTGAGGGGAGTGAAGCCACCTTGTTGATCCGGCGGGCAGCGATCACGCACGATCGCAAAGCACACTTGCGTGATGGCGCAGGTGATCCTCGATGAAACTCTGCACGAACCAGTAGCTGTGGTCGTATCCGCGTTGCATGCGCAGGGTCAGCGGCTGCCCGGCATCACGGCAGGCTTGCTCGAACAGTTCCGGACGCAGTTGTTCCCGCAGATAAGGATCATCCTCGCCCTGGTCGATCAGGATCGTGCCGTCGAAACGCGCGCCCGAGCGGACCAGTTCGCTGGCATCGTGGCGTTTCCACTCCCCGCGGTCCGCGCCGAGGTACATGCCGAAGATCCGGCGTTCACCCCACGGCACGCGCGTGGGTGCCGCGATCGGCGACATCGCCGACAGCGAGCGGTAACGGCCGGGATGCCGCAAGGCCAGCGTCAGCGCGCCATGGCCGCCCATCGAATGGCCCATGATGCCGCAGCGTCGCAGGTCGGCGGGGAAGTTCCGGGCGATCAAGGCAGGCAGTTCATCGACGACGTACGTTTCCATGCGGAAACGCGACGCCCATGGCGGCTGTGTGGCATCCACGTAGAAACCCGCGCCCTCGCCGAATTCCCAGTCATCCGTCGCGCCTTCGATGCCGGTGTCGCGCGGACTGGTGTCGGGTGCGACCAGCATCAGGCCGAGTTCCGCTGCCACGCGCTGCGCGCCGGCCTTGATCGGAAAGGTTTCCGGCGTGCAGGTCAGCCCCGCGAGGTAGAACAACACCGGCACCTTGCCGTGTCCGGCCTGCGGAGGCGCGTACACCGCGAACGTCATGGAACCGCCGCACGCGCGCGATTCGTGTCGGTAGAAACCTTGCGTGCCGCCGAAGCAGCGTTGTTCGGAGAGCGTTTCCATGTCGGTCACGATGTCGGCCATGGCGCGAACTCCGAAATCGTTCAATAAACCACCACGCTGCGGATCGCTTCGCCTCGATGCATCAGTTCGAAGCCATGGTTGATCTCGTCGAACTTGAGCGTGTGCGTGATCAGAGGGTCGACCTGGATGCGGCCTTGCATGTACCAGTCCACGATCTTCGGCACGTCGGTACGCCCGCGCGCGCCACCGAACGCGGTGCCGATCCAGCGGCGGCCCCTGATGAGCTGGAACGGGCGCGTGGAGATTTCCTGACCGGCGCCGGCCACGCCGATGACGCAGGACACGCCCCAGCCTGGATGACAGCATTCCAGCGCCTGGCGCATCACCTTGACGTTGCCGATGCACTCGAACGAATAATCGGCGCCACCCTTGGTGAGCGACACCAGATACGGCACCAGGTCGCCCTCGACTTCATCGGGATTGACGAAGTGCGTCATGCCGAAACGCTCGGCCATCGCGCGTCGTGCGGGATTGATGTCCACGCCAATGATCATCGCCGCGCCGGCCAGACGCGCGCCCTGGATCACGTTGTAGCCGATGCCGCCCAACCCGAACACCACGACTTTCGCGCCCGGTTCGACCCTGGCGGTGTTGATCACCGCGCCCACGCCGGTGGTGACGCCGCAGCCGATGTAGCAGACCTTGTCGAACGGCGCGTCCTCGCGGATCTTCGCCACCGCGATCTCCGGCAGCACCGTGTATTGCGCGAAGGTCGAGGTGCCCATGTAGTGGTGGATCATCTCGCCACCGGAAGAGAAGCGGCTGGTGCCATCGGGCATCACGCCGCGGCCCTGGGTGGCGCGGATCGCGGAACAGAGGTTGGTCTTCGGGTTGAGGCAGTATTCGCACTCGCGGCATTCCGGGATGTACAGCGGAATGACGTGGTCGCCCTTGCGCACCGATTTCACGCCAGGCCCGGTTTCGACCACGATGCCCGCGCCTTCGTGTCCGAGGATCGCGGGGAAGCGCGCCTCCGGATCATTGCCGGAAAGCGTGAATGCATCGGTGTGGCAAATGCCGGTGGCCTTCAGCTCGACCAGCACTTCGCCTTCGTGCGGGCCTTCCAGGTCGACCGTTTCGATCGTCAGCGGCGCACCGGCCTTGTGCGCGACGGCGGCTTTCACTTTCATGCGCTGGACTCCCGCGAGAAAAGGCCAGTGTACGACGGGTTTGTCGTGGATCGCCGCGGCTAGAGCGCCACCGCGCTGGCGTGTTCGCGCGTGGCGGAAAATGTCACGGCAGGCGCGCGTTCCTGCGCGAGCTGAAGGTTGACGCGCGTGGGTGCGAGGTAGACCAGTTCACCGGCGCCGTCCATCGCCAGGTTCATCGCGTTCTTTTCGCGGAATTCCTCCATCTTCTTCGCGTCGTCGCAGCGGATCCAGCGCGCCGTGACCACCCCGACGTTCTCGAACGCGCAGTCCACGCCGTATTCGTCCTTCAGCCGGTAGGCGACCACGTCGAACTGCAGCACGCCGACCGCGCCGAGGATCAGGTCGTTGCTCAGCAGCGGACGGAAGAATTGCGTCGCCCCTTCCTCCGACAATTGCGCGAGGCCCTTCTGCAGCGCCTTCATCTTCAATGGATCGCGCAGGCGCGCGCGGCGGAACAATTCCGGCGCGAAATTGGGGATGCCGGTGAACGCCAGCGACTCGCCCTCGCTGAAGGTGTCGCCGATCGAGATCGTGCCGTGGTTATGCAGGCCGATCACGTCGCCGGGCCACGCCACATCCACGATTTCGCGTTCCGAAGACATGAAGGTGAGCGCATTGGCGAGTTTCATCTCCTTGTCGTCGCGCACCTGCAGCGCCTTCATCCCTCTGCGATAGGCGCCGGAACAGACGCGCAGGAAGGCCACGCGGTCGCGATGCTGCGGGTCCATGTTCGCCTGGATCTTGAACACGAATCCGCTGAACTTTTCCTCTTCCGGATCCACTTCACGCGTGGTGGTCGCGCGCGGTCGCGGCGCGGGGGCGTGCCGCACGAAGAAATCCAGCAGCGGCTGCACGCCGAAATTGTTGACCGCGGAACCGAAGAACACCGGCGTCTGCTTGCCGGACAGATAGGCCGATGCATCGAATGGATGCGAAGCGCCTTGCACCAGTTCCAGTTCCTCGCGAAGTTCCGCCAGCGCGTCCGCGCCGATGCGGCGTTCCAGTTCCGGGTCATCCAATCCCTTGAAGATCGCGGAATCCTGACGCGTGAAATTGCGGCCGGATTCGTACAGGTGCACTTCGTCGTCCAGCAGGTGGTACACGCCCTTCAGGCGCGAGCCCATGCCGATCGGCCAGGTGATCGGCGCGCACTGGATTTGCAGCACCGATTCGACTTCGTCCAGCAACTCGATCGGCGAACGACCCTCGCGGTCGAGCTTGTTGATGAAGCTCATGATCGGCGTGTCACGCAGACGGCACACTTCCATCAGCTTGATGGTGCGTTCCTCCACGCCCTTGGCGCAGTCGATCACCATCAGCGCCGAATCCACCGCGGTCAGCACGCGATAGGTGTCTTCCGAGAAATCCGCGTGGCCCGGCGTGTCCAGCAGGTTCACGATGCGGCCCTCGTACGGGAACTGCATCACCGAGCTGGTGACCGAAATGCCGCGCTCCTTTTCCAGTGCCATCCAGTCGGAGGTCGCGTGGCGCGCGGCCTTGCGCGACTTCACCGAACCGGCCATCTGGATCGCACCGCCGAACAGCAGCAGCTTCTCGGTCAGCGTGGTCTTGCCGGCGTCCGGGTGCGAGATGATCGCGAAGGTACGGCGGCGGCGGGTTTCCTGCAGGTGCGTGGACACGGCGATCCGCTCGAAAGGACAAACCGCCCATTCTAGCCGGCTTCGCAACGACGCCCAAGCCACGAGCGATCACGCCTCGCCGCGTCCGGCGTGATCGCCTGTGCGGCAGGTCATGGGTCCTGCACGGCTTCGACCTGGATCTGCAGCGCCACGTTCATGTCGAAACCGAAGGATTGGCCAGCATCGATCCCGAACTTCGAGCGATCGAAAATCGTCGACGCCTCCGCCCCGCAGCGCTCGCGCGTCCTCTGCATCATGTCGGGAATGCATTTGAACGAATCGATCCTGAGGTCCAGCGGCCGCGTCTCGCCGTGCAGCGTGAGCTTGCCGACCACCCCGGTCGGTTCGCCATTCACGAAGTTCGTGAGCTTGCCGTCGTAAACAGCCTGCGGATATTTCGCCGCGTCGAAGAAATTGCAGTGTTCCTTGCACATCGGCCCGGAGAAGGACGGCTCCAGCATTTGCTTGTCCAGCGCGGCCAGGCCGAAATTGATGCTGGAGACCTCGGTGACGATGTGGACGCTGCCTGTCCTGGCCGCCCGGTCCAGCGTGATCGTGCCGGTGGTGTGGTCGAATTTGCCGCGCCATTTGGAAATGCCCATATGGTCGGAGGCGAAACTGGGATAGGTGTGGTTCGGATCGATGGTGTAACTGACCGATTTGGCGCTGGCGACGCCGGCGACCGGCAATGACAGCGCGAGGAAAAGACAAGGCAGGGTGCGGCGCATGGGACCTCCTCGAAGTGGATCGTCGATGCAGGGCATCGATTGGCAGGTAGTGCGTTGTCGCCCGATCGTGGCCGACAAGGGCGGCATGTGCATGTAGTCGGCTGCCGGCGGACCGTCGTCAGTTTTTCTTCTCGCAGTTGATCATCCACATCACACCGTAGGCATCCACGAGCATGCCGAAACAGCGGGCCCAGGAAGTTTCCGCCATCGGCATGGTGACCTTGCCACCTTCGGCCAGTGCGGAGAAACAACGCTCGGCTTCCTCCGGCGTTTCCACGGAAATCGAGACCGCATTGCCGTGGATGCCGGGGTACGCGTCACCGCTCGGTGTGCACCAGTCGCTGCCCATCAGGACTCCGCCGCGGGTCTGCAACCGCACGTGCGCGATCAGGTAGCGGCTTTCCGGCGTGGCATTTCCGCCATCGGGCATCTCGCCGATTTTCACCTTCATGACGATCTTGCCATCGAGGCATTTCGCGTAGAAGTCGAACGCTTCCGCCGCATCGGATCGATAGAACAGGTAAGGAGCAATCTGCATGACATGGTTCTCCGTGGAATCGGGGCGGCGCCGTGCCCGGCCGCGATCGGAGAAGAGCCTCATCGCCTCTTTCCGGTCCGCGGTCGGCGGTACTCACATGGACGACGAACGGGCGGGGGCAAGATCGACAGTGTTCCGTGCTCTTTCCCGGATGCCCGGCGCGACGCGCGCCGGAGGATGGCAAGGTGTTTACGCACGCATCGCCCCCGCGCGGCGGAGGCATGGCGCGTCGTGAAAAATAATTTGGGCGTATAGACGTCCAAATGTTGACAGCTTGCGGCGAAGCCGCTAAGGTTTCCCGAAACCCATCCAGACCGGCTGAGGGACAGGCCCTTCGACGCCGGGGCAACCCGCGGGGAATCTCCCCCGCAAGGTGCCAAGTCCTGCGGAGCCTCCGCGACATCGCGAAGGCGCCGGGAGATGGGTCGAAGCGTGGCCGCACGGACCCTTCCGTGCGGCCACGCCGAGACTCTGTCCCGCCGCACGCCAGCAAGGGCCGGAGAACGCGATGAGCCTCGCACGTCTCGATCCATCCACCGCCACGCACGGTCCGGCGTGTCCCATCTCCACGTGCGCGGTACGCGCCGGCATCGACTCGGACAGCCAGCACGGTGCGGTGGTGCCGCCATTGCATTTGTCCAGCAATTTCAGTTTCGCCGGCTTCGCGCAGAAACGCGGTTACGACTACACCCGCAGCGGCAATCCGACCCGCGACCTGTTGGCCGACGCGCTGTGCGAACTCGAAGCAGGAGCGGGTGCGGTGATCACCGCCAGCGGCATGGCGGCGGTGGCGGTGGTCCTGGAACTGGCGCCCGCCGGTTCCACGATCGTCGCCTCGCACGACTGTTACGGCGGCACCTGGCGGCTGCTGGATGCCTGGGCCAGGAAGGGCCGTTTCGACGTGCGTTTCGTCGATCTCGCCGATCCTTTGGCGCTGACCGCGGCGTTGAACGGGAGACCGTCGCTGGTCTGGATCGAGACGCCGTCCAATCCGCTGCTGCGCATCACCGACATCCGCCACGTCGCGCAGGCGGCGCACGCGGCCGGTGCGCTGTGCGTGGTCGACAACACCTTCCTCTCGCCGGTGCTGCAGCAACCGATCCGGCTGGGCGCCGACCTCGTGGTGCATTCCACCACCAAGTACATCAACGGCCATAGCGACGTGGTAGGCGGTGCGGTGATCGCCAGGGATCCGGAGATCGCCGAGCAATTGAAATGGTGGGGCAACTGCCTCGGGCTCACGGGCGCGCCGTTCGACAGCTGGCTGACCCTGCGCGGACTGCGCACGCTGTCCGCGCGTCTCCGCGTGCATCAGGAAAACGCGCACGCCCTCGCCGCGCTGCTGCAGGCGCACCCGGCAGTCGCGCACGTGTACTGGCCCGGCCTTTCCACGCACCCCGGCCATGCGCTGGCGGCGCGCCAGCAATCCGGATTCGGCGCGATGCTGTCGTTCGAGCTGCACGGCGGCGAAGCGGCGGTGCGCGCCTTCCTGGACGGCTTGCGCTGCATCACGCTGGCCGAATCGCTCGGCGGCGTGGAAAGCCTGGTGGCGCACCCGGCGACCATGACGCACGCCTCGATGAGCGCGGAGGCGCGTCGCAACGCCGGGGTCTCCGACTCACTGCTGAGATTGTCGACCGGCATCGAAAACGCGGACGACCTGTGCGCCGACCTCGGCGCGGCGCTGGAGCGCGCCGATGCCGCTTGCGAATGCGAAGAGATTGCGGGGCAAAAACCATGACGGCGAAAACTTTTCCGTTCCCGGAAACTTCCCGTGACGCGCGGATCGGCGTGGTGCTGCTCGGTACGGGTGCCGTCGGCAGCGCCTTGCTGCGGCAGCTCGGTCCGGCCAGTCGCGCGGGCGTCGCGCTGGTCGGCGTGGCGAGTTCGAGTGTCCAGTACGCCAGCAGCGATGGCCTGGGCACGGCCTCGCTGCGCGAGCGCCTCGCCGCGCACGGTTCGCCGCGCGACGACGCGGCGTTGTGCGCCGCGCTCTACGGTTTCGATTGCGCGCGCCAGGTCGTGATCGACGCCACGGCATCGACGGATGTCGCGTCACGGCACGCGCAATGGTTGCGCCAGGGCTACGACGTCGTCACCGCCAACAAGACGGCGGTCGGCGGCACGCTGCAGGCATGGCGCGACGTGCAGGCCGCCACCTGGGCGGGCGGCAGCACGTATGGCGATTCCGCTACCGTCGGTGCCGGCTTGCCGGTGTTGTCCACGCTGCGTCGCCTGCATGGTTGCGGCGATCGCCTGTTGTCGCTGGAAGGCGTGTTCTCCGGATCGCTGTCGTGGCTGTTCAACCACTACGACGGCACGCGTCCGTTCTCCGCGCTGCTGGCGGAAGCGCGGGCATGGGGTTACACCGAACCCGATCCGCGCATCGATCTTTCCGGCGCGGATGTCGCGCGCAAGCTGCTGATCCTCGCGCGCAGCGCGGGACACAACCTCGACGCGCACGAGGTCGAAATCGAGAACCTGGTACCGACGGCGTTGCGCGATGTCGATGCGGATGCGTTCCGCGCCCGTGCGCACGAGCTGGATGCGCCACTGGCGGAGAAGTTCGCTGCGGCCAAGTCGCGCGGCAAGGTGCTGCGCTTCCTCGCGCGGCTGGATGCGCGCGGCCGCGCCAGCGTGGGCGTATGCGAGATAGAGGCCGCGCATCCTGCCGCGCGCATGACCGGTTGCGACAACCTGTTCGCGCTGACCACTTCGCGCTATCACGCGCAACCGCTGGTGATCCAGGGCGCGGGCGCGGGTCCCGAGGTCACCGCGCAGGCGTTGCTGGCCGACGTGTTGGCGTTGCGCGAACGCGGCGTGCCGCGGCGGCTTGCGCTGGCGGTGTGAGCGCGTGATTCAGTCGGTCGCCGCGGCGTGTTGCGCGGCGGCCTGTTCGACATCCGGCGTGCGCCAGCCGCAGGCCATGCCCCAGACAAAGAAACCGAGCGCGACGACGGCCACCGCGAGCAGGTCCCAGCCGAAGGGAAGATAGCCGCGGCCGCCGAATTTCTCGCTGCCCGCCCACGACAAGGCTGCGATCACCGGCAGGTAGGCGATGATCCACGCCGCGCCGCGCAACTGCTGCGCGAGGTGCGGGCGTCCACGCTGCAGCGCGTAGTACAACCAGATCGGCAGCGCTATCACCATCAGCAGGATGATCTCGCCGGTGCGCGGCCAGCGCGCCCAGTACAACAGCTCGGTCGAGAACACGAACGCGCACGCGGCCACGAGGATCAAGCCCGGCACGCGCAGCGGACGGTGCAATTCCGGCGCGGTGCGCCGCAGCACCGACACGCTCACCGGGCCCGTCAGGTAGGAAATGATGGTCGCCACGGAAATCACTTCCGCCAGCGTCGCCCATCCGCGGAAGAAGAACAGGAACACGAACGAGACCGCAAGGTTCAGCCACATCGCCGGTCGCGGGATGCCCCAGCGCGGATGCACCTTGCCGAACACCGCCGGCAAGGTGCCGTTGCGCTGCATGCCGTAGATCATGCGCGAGGTGGTGGCGGTGTAAGTGGCGCCCGTGCCCGAAGGGCTGATGAAGGCGTCCGAATACAGCAGCAGCGCCAGCCAGTTGAGGTTCAATGCCAGCGCCAGTTGCGCGAACGGCGAACTGTAGGCGAGCGAGGCCCAGCCGCCCTGCGCCAGTTGCGCGGGATCGACCGCGCCGAGGAAGGCGACTTGCAGCAGCAGGTACACGATCGCCGACAGCACGATCGAGCCGATCACCGCGAACGGCACGCTGCGCCCGGGATCGCGTGCTTCGCCAGCGAGGTTCACCGGGCTCTGGAATCCGTTGAAACTGAAGACGATGCCGCTGATGGCCACTGCGGTCAGCACGGCTGACAAACTGATCGCGTGCGGGCCGCCGTGTGCGCCGACATGAAAATTTTCCGGATGGAACGCGGTGGCCATCAACGCGATCGCGGTCAGCGCCGGCACGATCAGTTTGTACAGCGTGATCGCCGTGTTGGTCTTGGCGAACAGTTTCACGCTCCAGTAATTCAGCAGGAAATACACGACGACCAGCAGCGCGGCGATCGTCAGGCCGGTATGGCTCAGCTCGCCCGTGCCGCCCGGCAAATGGCGATAAAGATCCTGCGCCCAGGCCCACTTCCACGACGCCATGTACTGCACCGAGGCTTCCGCCTCCACCGGGATCACCGAGACGATCGCGATCCAGTTGGCCCAGGCGGCGATGAAACCGACCAGCGAGCCGTGCGAGTACTGGCCGTAGCGCACCATGCCGCCGGACTCCGGGAACATCGCACCGAGTTCCGCGTACGTCACCGCGATGAACAGGACCACCACCGCGCCGATGACCCACGCCCAGATCGCGCCGGGACCAGCCAGCATGGCCGCGCGCCACGCGCCGAACAGCCAGCCGGAACCGATGATCGAACCGAGCCCGGTGAACATCAGCGCCCAGGCGCCGACGTGGCGGCGAATGGCGAATTCGTTGGACATGGACGAAGGCCTCGTGCGATCCGTCGACGGACGAATGCGCGGGATGATCGCAGATCGCGCCGCGATAGTCAGTGTCGCGGGTTCACGCGCGCGAATGGAACAACAGGTTCACCATGACCAGCGTGGTGATCAGCAACAGCAGCGTGAGCGGCAGCCCGGCCCGAAGGAAATCGCGCGGCTTGTAGCCGCCCGGGCCCGCCACGATCAGGATCGTGGGGCTGGCTCCGGGGATCAGGAAGGTGTTGGAAACCGAGATCGCGACGATCAGCGCATACACGCTCGGGTTTCCGCCGGAAGCCAGGGCGATGTTGATCGCCATGGGCACCATCATCACGGCCGTGCCGACATTCGAGATCACCTGCGAGAACAGCAGCGCGAGGATCGCGATGAACGCCTGCAGCATCCATTGCGGCAAGTGCCCGGTGTGGTGGATCAGTTCCTGCGCGATCCACGCCGCCGCGCCGGTCGAATCCATCGACGCCCCGAGCGGGATCAGGCACGCCATGATGAAGATGGTCCGCCAGTTGATCGCGGTATACGCCTCTTCCATGTTGAGCACGCCGGTCAGCAGCATGCCGACGGCGCCGGTCATCATCGCCACGGAAAGGCGCAGGTTGGTGAACAGGCCGAGCGCCATCGCCAGCGCGAAGAAGATCACCGCATGCCAGATCTTGCCGGGCCGTTGTTCCTCGCTCGGGATGTCGGTGACCGGAACCAGATCGCGGTCTTCGGTGGCGAGCTGCAGGTCGCGCCAGAAACTGTGCAGCACGAGGGTGTCGCCGGCGCGCAGGCTGGTCTTGCGCACCACTTCGCCGCGGAACACCTGGTCGCCGCGGTTCACGGCCAGCACGGAAATGCCGTAGCGCTTGCGCAGGCGCAACGTGCCGACTTCCTGCTTGATGAAGCGCGAGGAAGGCGGCACCACGGCTTCGGAGATGCCGGCGCGACTGGGATTGAACATGTCGGCGAGCGCGCGCAGGCGGCCGCCGATGCGACAATGCTGCGCCTGCGCGAACTCGGCTACCTGCGCGCGCGGCCCGAGCACGCCCAGCACGGTGCCCACCCAGAGCAACTGGTCGGCGGGTGGCGCCAGGCGTGCCTCGTTGCCGTTCTTGATCGCGAGGATCGTCGGCGCGCCCGGCTGCAATTCCGCCTCGATCACGCTCATGCCCACCAATGGACTTTCCGCGGTGATGGTGAGCTCGATGACTTCGCCTTCCAGTCCGTAGGTCTGCGCGAAATAGCTCTCGGTGCGGCCGGGCGTGACCTTCGGCTTTTCATCCGCTTCTTCGGGCAGAAGACGGCGGGTGGCGAAAGCGAAATACCCCAGCCCGACCAGCAGCAAGGGAATGCCGATCGGCGTGATCGCGAAGAGCTTGAATGGCTCGATAGTCTGCGCGCCCGGCGGCAGGTTGCGGTTGGCGCTGACGATGAGGTCGTTCAGGAGGATCAGCGGGGAATTGCTGATCAGGGTCATGTTGGTGCCGCACAGGATGCAGCAGGCCATGGGCAGCAACAGCCGCTTCAATGGCAGACCGGTGCGCGCCGAGACGCGGCTGACGACAGGCAGGAACAACGCAGCCAATGCCTGGCTCTGGATGATCGAGGACAAGCTGCCGGCCATCGTGTTGAGCAGCAGCGAGACGCGGCTTTCCATGCCGCCGGCCAGGCGCAGGATGAAGGCTGCCGCCTTGCCCAGCACGCCGGTGCGGTCCAAGCCTGCGCCCATGATCATCACCGCGATCAGCGAGATCACCGCGTTGCCGGCGAAGCCTTCGAACAAGTCCTCGATCGGCATCAGGCCCGTGATGCCGATGACCACCAGCACCAGCAGCGCCACCACGTCGGCGCGCACCCATTCCAGGACCAGCATCACGACGGTGAAGCCGACCAGCCCGAGCACCAGGAGCATGTCGGGGGTGAGGGTCAGCTCCATCGCGCGATCGTCGGATCAGTGCATCGAACAGGTGGAAAGGACGGGCAGGCGGAACGCATCCGCGCTCTTCCCCGCGTGAGCGGGCGGCGGCGATACGCGCTCATGCACGGTCATACAGCAGATCCCACACGCCATGCCCCAGTTTGCGGCCGCGTTGCTCGAATCGCGTCGCGATCCGCCACGGCGGCCGTTGCGCGTATCCGTCATCGCCGCCGCGATTGCGCCATGCCGGACCCGCATCCAGCACCTCCCGCATCTGCGCGGCATAGTCCGCCCAGTCGGTCGCCAAATGCAAGAGCCCGCCGGGCCTGACACGCGTGGCCAGCAACTGCGCGAATCCGGGCTGGATCAGCCGGCGCTTGTGGTGGCGTTTCTTGTGCCACGGATCGGGGAACCAGATGCGCACTTCGTCGAGCGACTCCGCGGGGATCGCGCGCTCCAGCACTTCCACGGCGTCGTGGTTCCACACGCGCACGTTGCGCGCGTCGCGCGCGGCCAGTGCGTTCATCAGGCGCCCGACCCCCGGCCGGTGCACCTCGATGCCGAGATAATCGCGCAGTGGATCGGTTTCGCTCGCCCATGCGAGCGCCTCGCCGTTGCCGAAGCCGATCTCCAGCACGTGCGGCGCGGCGCGTCCGAACAGCGCATCGAGATCGCGTGGTTCGTCCGGCCTGTCGATGCCGAAGCGCGGCCAGTGCAATTCGAAGGCGCGTTGCTGCGCGGGAGTGATGCGGCCTTCGCGCAACACGAAGCTGCGGATGCGCCGCGGATGTCGCGTGGACTCAACCAATCGTGCCGTCCAGCGGGCTCGACGCGGAGGCGTAGCGCTTGCGCGGGATGCGGCCGGCGCGGAACGCGTCGCGGCCGGCCTCGACCGCGCGTTTCATCGCGCGCGCCATCAGCACCGGATCCTTCGCGCCGGCGATGGCGGTATTCATCAGCACGCCGTCGCAGCCGAGTTCCATCGCGATCGCGGCATCCGAGGCCGTGCCCACGCCGGCGTCGACGATGATCGGCACGCGCGCGTTCTCCACGATCTCCAGCAGGTTGTAGCGGTTCTGGATGCCGAGGCCGGAACCGATCGGCGCGGCCAGCGGCATCACGGCGATGCAGCCGATTTCCTCCAGGCGCTTTGCCAGGATCGGATCATCGGAGGTGTACACCATCACCTGGAAATCCTCCGCGACCAGTTGCTCCGCGGCCTTGAGGGTCTGCACCACGTCCGGGAACAATGTTTTCTGGTCGCCCAGCACTTCCAGCTTTACCAGTGCGCGGCCGTCCAGCAGTTCACGGGCGAGCCGGCAGGTGCGCAGCGCGTCGGCAGCGGTGTAGCAGCCGGCCGTGTTGGGCAGCAGGGTGTAACGATCCGGCGGCAGGGCGTCCAAGAGGTTGGGTTCGTCCTTGTGCTGGCCGATGTTCACGCGACGGATCGCCACGGTGACGATGTCCGCGCCCGCGGCTTCGGTGGCGCGGCGCGTTTCGTCCATGTCCCTGTATTTGCCGGTGCCGGTCAACAGGCGCGAGGCATAGGCGCGACCGGCGATGACGAGCGGGTCATCCATCGTTGCCTGCGATGCGGTTCGTGCTGGCGTATCCATCAACCGCCCCCGACTGCATGGATGACTTCCACGCTGTCGCCTTCGGCCAACACGCATTTTCCATGCAGGCTGCGCGGCACGATCTCGCGATTGACCTCGATCGCGACGCGCTTGGCGGCGTAACCGGCTTCTTCCAGCAGGCTGGAGACGGTGATGCCTTGGGTACAGTCGCGCGGCGTGCCGTTGAGGAGGATTTGCATCTGCGCATTTTAGCGCGGCAATTCCCGGCCGCAAAAGAAAACGCCCGCGAAGCGCGGGCTTCGCGGGCGTCGAACAGAGCTTGGATCAGTGGCCGCTGTCGTCCTGCTGGTCGTTATCTTTCGGTTTGGGCTTGGGCTTCGGCGGTGGCTCGTGCTGCGGCTGCGCGTGCTGCTGTTGCTGCATCTGCGCCTGGTGCTGGTATTGCTGCTGCATCTGCGCCTGTTGGGCGCGTTGCTGGTCCTGCTGCGCACGCATTTGTTCCTGGTACTGGCGCTGCTGTGCCTGCCGCTGTTGCGCTTCCTGCTGCATCCGTGCCTGCTCTGCGCGTTGCTGGTCCTGCTGCGCGCGTTGTTGTGCCTGTTGCTCCTGCTGGGCGCGCTGGCGATCCTGCTGCTGTTGCGCCTGTGCTTCGCGTTGTTGCGCCTGTTGCCGCTGCATCCGCGCCTGATCGGCCTGTTGTTGCGCGCGCTGTGCCTGCTGGGCGTGCTGTTGCGCCTGGGCCGCATTGATCTGGGCCTGGTGTTGCTCGTCGCTGGCACGCTGTTGAGCTTGCTGTTGCTGCGCACGCGATTGCGCCTGCTGTTGTTGCTGGGCATTCGACGATTGGTGGCCTTGCTGCGGCGCGTGGAGCGCCGTCGGGCTCGTGTCGCGATTGGGGTGTGCGAAGCGCGCCGACGGCAATTCCCCGGGACGCATCGGCGCCGCCTGCGGCGCGGCCGGCGTGGAATGCACCGGCGCCTGGATCGGCGTTATCCGCGCCTGTCCCTGTGGCGACATCGCTGTCGGCTGGCGGACTGGGACCCGAGGTTGCTGCGGCTGTGCGTGCTGCACGGGCGGCAACGCCGCGGTCGCAGTCGGCTTGATCGGCACGACCTGCACGCGCGACGGCTGCGGTTGTACCTTCGCCTGTTGTTCGCGCATCTGATGCAGTTGCGCCATCGGGATCGGCGTGCCGCCTTGCTTGGCGATCACGCGTTCTTGCGTCGCGAACGGCACCGGGCGCGGCGGCGGGGCATTCTTCGCCACCACCGTGCGGTCGAAGGCGCGCGCGGGCGTCGCGATCGGGCGTGCCGGCGGGCGGACTGCCAAACTGGCCTGGGTCGGCGCGATGCGCGGGCCCATCGTCATCACGCTGGCCTGCGCGATCTCGCGCGGCGGCACACGCAACGTCGCGTTGCGCACCGGCTTGGCGCCAGTGAACACATTGCGCGGCACCGCCGTGAATGCGTTCGGATTGCCGCGATAGACATAGCGGGCTTCGTTCATCGGGCGACCCGCGGCGTAGTTGCCGTAGTAATTGTTGATCACCGTCTGGTTGACGTAGACGTTGCGGATGTTGGTGACGTTGATGTTGGTGAAATAGTTGCGGCTCGCGCGGTACGGCGGCACGTAGATGTCACGCGGCCCCAGCGGGAACCAGCCCACCGGTCCGCCACCGCCAATATTGATCGACAGCGAGAAGCCGGAGCCGCCGACAAAGGCCACCAGCGCCGGTGCGTACACCGGGCTCGCCAGGCGCGGACCCGGGCACCAGCCCCAGCGGTTGCCGACGTATACCCAGCGGCCGTAATGGAAGGGCGCGAAGCCCCACGGCGCGTTGTCCACCCACGTCCAGCCCCAGGGATTGATCCACACCCAGTGGCCGTCGCGATATGGTGCCCAGCCGGCATAGACCTGGGTCGGGTACCAGACCTGACCGTAGTCGGGAGAGTTCTGCCACGCACCGTATTGGTCGAGATCGTCGGACCCGATCACGTCGGGAGAAACATAGCGGCTGGATACGGAATTTGCCACGCGATTGTCGCGTTCCTCGCAGAAGCGGTCGAAGTCGTCCGGCGACGGCAACCCGGTGGCCGCGACATTGGCCAGGCTGGAATCATCGAAACGGTACGATTGCCCCGCGCTGACCGGCCGGCTGGCGCCATTTGCACCGTAGACCGTGCCGCTGCCATCGAACACGGTCACCATCGCGCCGTGACCGTCGGGCGCGATGTCGATCCTGTACGAACCGGGCTGGGTGGCGATGAAGGCCATCGTCGGAGTGTCGACCTCGTAAGTCTGGCCGCTGCCCACGTCGCGCACGCGCAGGTTCAACGTGCCCTGCGACAACTCCACCTGTGCGGTGCTGTCGTTCAGTTCCAGGAAGTTGAAGGCGCTGCCGTGATCGATGCGCAGGGATGCGTTGCCGAGCTCCAGCACGGCGCGGCCGTCGTCGCCGCTGAGCAGGCGATCGCCCGTGACCAGAGGACGGTTGACATCGACGCTGCCCCAGTCGTTCTGGCCGGCCGGAGCGATTTCCACGTCGCCCGTGCTGTAAGCCAGACGCGCGACGCGATCAGGCGGATCGGCGGACGCGTCCTGCGCGCTGGCGACAGAGGCGAAGGCAAACACGGCCGCGGTGAAAGCCGGCACGAGAAAGAAACGGATGCGGGACATGAAAGGACTCCGCGAAAGCGGCCTGATCCTGGGCAGGCCACCCATGCGCGCCTTGGCGCGCGCAGTCACATCACATCGTAGCGGGGCTGAACGGCCGCCTTCCCGCGCCCGGACAGCGATGCAGCCGGTCAGCTGTCGTTGCACCGACGATGCGCGCATCGCTACCATCATCCGTCGACGCGGGTGTAGCTCAATGGCAGAGCTGTAGCTTCCCAAGCTACTGACGAGGGTTCGATTCCCTTCACCCGCTCAATCCGTTCCACAGTGAGTGACATCCGACCGGACGAACGCCAGCAAACAGGACCGGGTTTCTTCTTCCGTACTCGGCCGTGTGGATTTGTGACGGTTCACGGATTGCACGTGCCGGCGTGTCCGGTATCCTTGGGTCAAATGAAGTGGTGGTATGAGTCGCGCCTCCCTGGCGCGCGGCGCCTGACCCCAGCAGTCCGTGGTATTGCCGCGCTCGTTCCCAGGAAGAAACATGTCCAACCAAGGATCCCTTGCCTCGTCGGAAAATGACCACCTCATAGGCCGTGCGGAGGTGGATGATCTGGAGGCCATCCTTGCCGTCTCCGCTACCGATGCGTCCGAGACGATCCATGCCGTGTCGGAGAACCAGGATGCGATCTTTAGCTGGGACTACGGTAAAGACGCCCGCCCGCAGCTGAGCAAGCTGTACGAAAAGGCGTGCAACAGCCAATGGAACGGCGACACCGATGTGCCATGGGACACCGACGTCGACCAGCAAAAGGTGATACTCGGCAATGTGCTGGCGTATGGCGGGTTCATGCCGGGCATCAACGACCTGAGCGGCACGCCGTTCGAGAAGTGGAGCGCCAAGGAGTGGATCGCGCTGGGTTGCGAATCGCAGAACTGGACGCTTTCGCAATTCCTGCACGGCGAGCAGGGCGCGTTGTTGTGCACCGCCAAGATCGTCGAGACCGTGCCCTGGATCGACGCCAAGTACTACGCCGCGACGCAAGTGATGGACGAGGCGCGGCACGTCGAGGTGTTTTCGCGCTACCTCGATACCAAGCTGTCCGGGCATTACCCGATCAATCCACACCTGAAACTGCTGCTGGATCAGGTCGTGAGCGACGGCCGCTGGGACATGACCTACCTCGGCATGCAGATCATTGTCGAGGGCCTGGCGCTGGCGGCGTTCCGCTCGATGCACGACCTGACGATCGAGCCGTTGCTGCGGCACATCCTGCGCTACGTGATGGCCGACGAAGCACGCCACATCGCGTTCGGGGTGATCACGCTAAGGGAGCTGTATTCCGAACTTTCCGCCGCCGAACTTCGCGAGCGGCAGGAATTCGTGTTCGAGGCGGCCGTGCGCATGCGCGACCGTTTCCTGCAGCAGGAAGTATGGGAACGCATGGGCCTGCCGGTGAAGCAGACCATCAAGCTGATCATGCAGTCGCCGGAGCGGCGGGTGTTCCAGCGGATGCTGTTCACGAACATCGTGCCCAACTGCAAGAAGCTGGGATTGCTCGATGCCGGTGACGGTTGGTTGAGGCGCAAGTTCGAGGAACTCGGCGTATTGCAGTTCGAGAACCTCGACGACACCGCCAGCGCTTACGAGGAATTCCAGGTGCCGCAAGCGACGGTGGCCTGACGCATTCCTTCCCGCCGAGTCGTTCGGCGCAGCGACTTTGCGATACGCTGGCGGCCGTGTCCCGGAGCCGCCCATGAAGATCGCGATCCTTTCCCGCAACGCGCGGCTGTACTCGACGACGCGGCTGGTGGCGGCGGGCCGTGCGCGCGGCCATCGCGTGCGCGTGCTGGATCCCCTGCGCTGCTACATGCGCATCGCGCACGATGGCTATGCGTTGCACTACGGCGGACGCGAGCTGCACGGGTTCGACAGCGTGATCCCGCGCATCGGCGCGTCGATCACCTTCTACGGCACCGCGGTGTTGCGGCAGTTCGAAATGATGGGCGTCCATACGCCCAATGCGTCGGAGGCCGTGCTGCGCGCGCGCGACAAGCTGCGCAGCCTGCAGATCCTCGCCAAGCACGGGTTGGACATGCCGGTGACGGTTTTCGGCGACAACCCGGATGACACCGCGGACCTGCTGGCGATGCTCGGGCCGCCGCCGCACGTGATCAAACTCAACGAGAGCGCGCAGGGCCAGGGCGTGGTGCTCGCCGAAAAACCAGCTGCGTCGCAGAGCGTGATCGAGGCGTTCCGCGGGCTGTACGCGAATTTCCTGGTGCAGGAATTCGTGCGCGAAGCCAATGGCCGCGACATCCGCTGCTTCGTGGTCGGCGAAGAGGTGGTCGCGGCGATGCAACGTGAAGCCGTGGCCGGCGATTTTCGTTCCAACCTGCATCGCGGAGGCACCGGCAGCAAGGTGAAACTGTCCGAACGCGAGCGGGAGACGGCCTTGCGCGCCGCGCGGGCAATGGAACTCGGCATCGCCGGCGTCGACCTGTTGCGCTCCGAACGCGGACCGCTGGTACTGGAAGTCAACTCGTCGCCCGGGCTGGAAGGCATCGAGGGTGTCACGGGCGTCGACGTGGCGGGCGCGGTGATCCGGTACATCGAAAGCGTCATGGACTGATCTGGGTCCCGCGGCAAATGCCGCGCCATTACAACGATTTGTATAGTACGAAAAATGTCGTTGACAAGCCGGAAATGGTGGCGCTAGCATCCAACCCAGCCAAGCCGATGGGCGCATTGGCGACTTTTGTCAGGAGAAGGGGGCGATGAAAACATCCAGCAAACTGATCATTGCGCTTGCCGTCGGCTTTGCGGCTCTGCAAGGTTGCGCCCAGACGGGAGGGGTCGCGCCCGACGCCGGTACGCAGGCAACGAGCGCGCCAGTCCCGGCTGCACAAGCTCCAGCTCCGACAACGAATGCCTCCGCGGCTGCCATTCCCGAAGACAACGGCAAGCCGGTGGTGAAGGCCGATACCAAGGAAAATTTCGAAGCCATCGTTGCCGCCATCCACCAGCAGATGCAGCCGGGCGGCCGCTGGCAATTCGTCGACAAGAGCGAACGCGACACCCTTGAAAGCAGTTTTGCCGATATGGACAAGCTGTATACCCAGTTCGGCAGCGTCGACAAGATGGATGATGCTGGCAAGGTGCGGCTGCTGGCGGATCAGAGCACCGTTAATGCCATCCTGACCAAGAAAGACGGCGAACGCCTGATCTGCACGAGCGAAATGCCGGTGGGCTCGCACTTGCCGATCAGGACCTGCAGAACCTATGCACAGATCCAGGCCGAGCAGCGGGGGGCGCAAACAACGCTTCTTCAGCTTCAACAGAAACAAGACTTCCAGGAAAAGGAGGGACACTGATTTTGCTGTTTTGTGTGTTGCCTTCACAGAGTGGATTTCACCAGTTTGCGCCGTTCCAGATTTGAGCGAATGAGGCGCAATCAACGGAAGCTACGAGATGCCACGCGATCGATGGTTGCCTAGACCCACCGAAGCAGAGCTGGAAATCCTGCAGGTGCTGTGGGAGCAGGGCGCCTGCACCGTGCGCGACGTCCATGAGGTGCTGCACCGCCGTGACGGCACCGGTTACACCACGGCACTGAAGATGCTGCAGATCATGCACGAGAAGGGATTGGTGGTGCGTGATGATTCGCAACGCGCGCACGTATTCCGTGCCGCGGTGAGCAAGGAGAAAACGCAGAAACGGTTTCTTGCCGATCTCGTGCAACGCCTGTTCGAGGGATCGCCTTCCCAACTCGTGTTGCATGCGCTGGGTAGCCAACGCGCGAGTCGGGAAGAGTTGCGCGAGATACGCGCCTTGCTCAACAGGCTCGACAAGGGTTCCCATGAGTGATGCCCTGTCTTTTCTCGATACGGCGATCCGGGTACTGGGCTGGGCGCTGTTGCACTTCGTCTGGCAGGGGGTATTGATCGGTTTCGTCTACGGCGCGCTGCGCTGTTGCATGCCGCGCGGCAATGCGCGCTACGGGCTGGGGATGCTTGCGTTGTTGGCCATGGCGTGCTGTCCGTTGCTGACTGCGTGGCGGGTGCTGGTGTCGATCGGGTCCGTGTCTGGCGCACCGGGTTCCGGGAACTTGGCGAATTCCGTTTCCGCCATTGTCGCGGGAATGCACGAAGCCTCTGCCGGAATGGCGTGGCGCGTGTGGCTCGGCAACGCGCTGCCGTGGGTGGTTACGGCGTGGTCCGTCGGCGTGCTGGTGCTGCTCGCGCGGGCATGGCGTCTCTGGAGCGGCATCAAGGAACTGGCGCAGTCGGCTGAGGCATTGCCGTACTGGCAGGAGCGCACCCGACATTTGGCTGCGCGTTTCGGGAAGTTGCATGCCGTGCAGGTGTTGTGCAGCTCGCGCATAAGTACACCGACGCTGATCGGCTGGGCGCGTCCCGTTGTTCTGCTGCCGCTGGCGGTGTGCAGCGGGTTTCCGGTCGCACAGGTCGAGTTGATTCTTGCGCACGAGCTAGCCCACCTGCGGCGTTGGGACCATTTCGCCAACTTGTTCCAGGTGATCCTGGAAACATTGTTGTTCTACCACCCCGTGGTGCACTGGATTTCGCGCGACGTGCGCAACGAGAGGGAGCTTTGCTGTGATGCACTTGCCTTGCGGGCGACGGGCGGCAGCCGCCGCGAACTGGCCGCAGCGCTGGTGGATCTCGAGGAGTTCCGTGAAAGCCATTCCGGGCTCGCGCTCGCCGCGAACGGCGGCGTGCTGCTTGATCGCGTCGGCTACCTGGCCGGCGAGACCTCCGTGGCGAAACCACAAACCCGCTTCGTTGCCGTGGTGCTGGGCTTGCTGGTCGCTGTGCTTGCCCTCGCGGTCATGCGGCGGGAGGCGCAGGTGCGCCAGGACATCGCCGCTGCCACGCGGCATCTGGCTGCAAGCCTGACGATGCAGCGGCTGCCGGTGATGCTGCGCGTTCCGATCCTGGCGATCAAGGACCTGGCGCCGAGCCGGCTGGATTTTGCGGATTCGGCGCGCTCGATTCCGATCATGGCGAGCACGGACCGGACGGATACCGATCAGTTGGCTGTCCCGCGCACTCTGGCGGCGCTGCAGGTCGCACCCCTCTTCGATCTGGCTCTGACGAAGATCGCTCCCGTGATTCCCGCTCCCGCGCGTGACGCGGTGACACCACCCCCCGAGACCATTGACGAAACGGTCCCCGTGGCGCTGCATGTGGTACAGCCGGTCTATCCGGGTAGCGCTCTCGAGCAGGGCGTCGAAGGCGAGGTCGTTGTCGAGTTCGCACTGAATGAAGACGGCAGTGTGCGCGATCCCGCGGTGATCGAATCCGCGCCGGGTAACGTGTTCGACGAATCGGCGTTGCACGCGCTGGCGGGCTGGCGATTCAGCGCGTCTTCGGCCGCAGTGGCCGGCAAGCGTTACCGGCAGACTTTCAGTTTCAGTCTCCATGCGTTGCGTGGAGTCGCGGTGACCGACGAAATTCCGGCGAAACCCGGCTGCATGGTCATGACCGGGACTCATATCTGCCGCACCGACATCGGCTCGGACACGGCCGTGAAGGTTTCTTCCCTTCTGCATTGAGTGCGGCGTGATTCGGCGTCTTGCCGGGTGGCGGCTTGCGCGACTGCGCGGCCATTTCAGGCTAAGCTTGCGGCGAGGCGCGGCAAGTTCCGGCCGCGCCGCCATCGGGCAGGGCAGCCATGCGTGTGCTGGTGATCGAAGACAACAGCGATATCGCCACCAACATCGGCGACTATCTCGAAGACCACGGGCATGTGGTGGATTTCGCCGGCGATGGCGTCACCGGCCTGCACTTGGCCGTGGTCAACGATTTCGACGTCATCGTGCTGGACCTCACGCTGCCCGGCATGGATGGTCTCGAAGTGTGCAGGAAACTGCGCGGCGAGGCGCACAAGCACACGCCGATCCTGATGCTGACCGCGCGCGACGCGCTGGACCAGAAATTGACGGGCTTCGAGTCCGGCGCCGACGACTACATGACCAAGCCGTTCGCGTTGCAGGAACTGGCCGCGCGCCTGGAAGTGCTGGCGCGACGCGGCAAGGGCCCGCAGAGCCGCGTGCTGAAAGTCGCCGATCTCACGTTCAACCTCGACACGCTAACCGTCACGCGCGAGGGCAAGCCGATACAGTTGAATCCGATCGGCCTGAAACTGCTGCAGGCGCTGATGGAAGCCAGCCCGTCGGTGGTCACGCGACAGGAGCTCGAGCAGCGCGTGTGGGGCGAGGAACTGCCGGATTCCGATTCCCTGCGCGTGCATATCCACGGCCTGCGCGCGGCGATCGACAAGCCGTTCGAAAAGGCGCTGATCCACACCCGCCACGGCATCGGCTATCGCATGGTCGATCCGGATGCAGTCGCGACGTAGGCTCCGTACCCGGCTGATCGTTTCCTTTGCGCTGTTCGGCATCGGCCTCAGCGCACTTTTCGCATTGGCTTCGATCAACATCCGCGCACGGGTCGAAAACGAACTCGTTTCATCGGCGTTGCAGCATGACGTCGATCAAGCGGTCGAGAACAAGCACGTACATCCGGACCAGCCGCTGGGCTCACAATTCATCAACGCGTGGCTGTTCAGCGATCGATCGCTCTATCGCGCACCGCTTTCCTGGCAGGGCCTCGCGTCGGGCGTGTACGACATGCGCAATGCCGACGAGAACGGCTTGCCCAAGCATTACAAGCTCGCAGTGAGGCGCAAATACGGCTTCATCGCCTTCATCACCTACGACGTAAGCCGCGATGATCTCGGCCGACGCCAGCTCAATCTTGCGTTGGTGGGTGCGGTCCTGGTTTTCAGCTTGTTGTCGCTGATCCTCGGCTTCTGGCTGTCGCGCAAGGTGATCAAGCCCGTGACCGAACTCGCCGCGCGTTTGCGCGCGGCGCGCCAGAGCGGCAAGCCGGAACCGCTGGCGCCTTATTTCGCCGAAGACGAGGTCGGCGAATTGGCCGCGGCGCTGGACGACTACGCGCAACGGCAAGCCGCGCTGATCGCGCGCGACCGCGAATTCAACGCCGATGTCAGCCACGAATTGCGCACGCCGCTGGCGGTGATCGCCACCACCACCGAACTGCTGATGGACAACCCGGACCTGTCCGACAAGGTGAAGACGCGCCTGAAGCGCATCGAACGCGCAGTCCGCCAGTCCACCGAACTGACGCAGGCCTTGTTGTTGTTGTCGCGCGCGGAACGTTCCGGCCCGGTGGACGGCGAGACCACGGACGTGGCGAAGATCGCCGCCGAGGTGATCGATACCAACGAGCAACACATCGGCCACAAGCCGGTGACCGTGCGATTGGTGGTGGAAGCGCCGTGCGAAGTCGAAGCGCCTTCGTCGGTGGTTGCGGTCGCGCTCGGCAACCTGGTCGGCAACGCCTGCAAGTACACGTTGGAAGGCGAAGTCGTGGTGCGCGTGCAGGAGGGCCGCGTGCTGGTGGAAGACACCGGCCCCGGCATCAAGGCCGAGGATGCGGAGCATCTGTTCGAGCGCGGCGTGCGCGGCGAAGGCCAGACGGTGAAGGGCGCCGGCCTTGGCCTCGCGATCGTGCGCAGGTTGTGCGAACTCTACGGTTGGCGAGTGTCGCTGGCGCCGCGCGCGCAACGCGGCGCGGTGGCCGCGCTGGATTTTCAGCAGCAGTGAATCGTCAGCGGTAGAAGTTTCCGGCTCTTCCGCTCACCGCTTTTCCAGCCAGCCCCACTTGTCCTGCGTGCGGCCTTCGAACAAGCCGAAGAACAACTCCTGCATGCGTCGCGTGACCGGACCGGCCTTGCCAGCGCCGACCTGCTTGCCGTCCACCGCGCGGATCGGCGTGACTTCGGCGGCGGTGCCGCACATGAACACTTCGTCGGCGAGATAGAGATATTCGCGCGGCAGGTCGCGCTCGACCACGCCGATGCCGTGTTCGCGCGCCAGCGTGATCAGCGTGTCGCGGGTGATGCCGTTGAGCAATGCGGCGCTGACCGGCGCGGTGTGCAGCGCGCCATCGAACACCAGGAACAGATTCTCGCCGGCGCCTTCGCTGAGCAGCCCGGTGGAAGCCAGCGCGATGCCTTCGCCGAAACCGAGCCGGCGCGCCTCGCGCGCGATCAGTTGTCCGGAAAGATAATTGCCGCCGGCCTTGGCACCGGTCGGAATGGTGTTCGGCGCCATCCGCTGCCAGCTCGATACGCATGCGGTAATGCCGTTCTCCAGCGCCTCCGGCCCTAGGTAAGGCCCCATCGGCCAGGCAGCCACCGCGACGTCGATCGGCGTTTCCGCCGAAAGCCCGAAACCGCCGAGTCCTCGGAACGCGACGGGCCGCAGATAGGATTGCTCCAGCGCATTCGCCTTCATCACCTCGCGGCATGCGGCCGCGAGCTGCTCCGGCGTGTACGGCATGTCGATGTCGTAGATCTTCGCCGAATGGTAGAGCCGCTTCAGGTGATCGGTGAGGCGGAAGATGATCGCGCCATCCGGCGTGCGGTAGCTGCGGATGCCTTCGAACACCGACGAGCCATAGTGCAGTGCATGCGCCATCACGTGCACGGTTGCATCCGCCCAGGGCTTGATCGCGCCGTTGTGCCAGATGTGTTCGGGATAACGTTGTGCCATGCGACTCTCCTTCAAGCCGCTGATGATAACCGCGGCGACGCATCGCCGCTTGGCGCGGGGCGGCGCACTCGGCTAACGTAGCGGGACCATGTCCCGCGCAGTGCAATCCGTGGAATCGGCAGAAGCCTCCCTCGTGCAGGTGCGCGACCTGCGCACGCACATTGGCGGCAAAACCGTGTTCGACCGCCTGAGCCTGGATGTGCCGCGCGGCAGCGTCACCGCGATCATGGGCCCGAGCGGCACCGGCAAGACGACGTTGCTGCGGCATATCACCGGCCAATTGCGCGGCGATTCCGGCAGCGTGCACGTGGACGGCGAGGACGTTGCCGCGCTGTCGCGCAATGCGCTGTTCACGTTGCGCGAACGCATCGGCTTCCTGTTCCAGAACTCGGCGCTGCTCACCGACTTCAACGTGTTCGAGAACGTGGCATTCCCATTGCGTCAGCACACGCGGTTGCCGGAAGTGCTGGTCCGCAACATCGTGCTGACCAAGCTGCAGGCGGTCGGTTTGCGCGGCGCGGCGCAATTGATGCCGAGCGAACTTTCCGGCGGCATGGCGCGTCGCGTGGCGCTGGCGCGCGCGATCGTGTTCGACCCGATGCTGATCCTCTACGACGAGCCATTCGTGGGGCTGGACCCGATCGCGCTCAACCAGGTGCTGCGGCTGATCCGCACGCTCAATCGCACGCTCGGCATCACCTCGATCCTGGTCGCGCACGAGCTGGCGGCGGTGCGCCAGGTCGCCGATCGCGTATACCTGATCGCCAACGGCAAACTCGTCGCGCAAGGTACGCCGGACGAACTGGCGCGCGAGGCCACGCCGTGGACGCGGCAGTTCTTCGGCGGCGAAGCCGACGGACCGGTGCCGTTCCATTATCCGGCGCCGGATTACGCGAACGATCTGGGGTTCGCAGGCGGAGCCACGCGATGAACGCGCAACTGCAGCCGCGCCGCAACTGGCTGGTCAATGGCATCGCGCAGGTCGGCGAGTGCGGGTTGTTCTTCCTGGCGATCCTCGCCGCGTTGCCGAAGAGCCTGCGGTATTTGCGCGAAATCTGCCGGCAGGTGTGGTTCGTCGGCGCGATGAGCCTGGTGATCGTGATGACCTGCGGCCTGTTCACCGGCATGGTGCTGGCGCTGCAGCTTTATTACACGCTGTCGATCTTCGGCGGCACCGCGGCACTGGGCACCGTGGTGGCGCTGGCGCTGTTCCGCGAACTCGGTCCGGTACTGACGGCGATCCTGGTCGCCGGTCGCGCCGGCACTGCGGTGACGGCGGAGATCGGCCTGATGCGCGCGACCGACCAGATCGACGCGATGGAGATGATGGCGGTGGACCCGATGGCCTACATCGTGGCGCCGCGCTATCTGGCCGGCGTGATCGCGATGCCGCTGTTGATGTGCCTGTTCAACGCGCTGGGCCTGTTCGGCGGCCATCTGATCGGTGTGACCTGGCTCGGCGTGGACAACGGCACCTTCTGGGGCAACATGACCGCGACCATCGATCTGTGGAAGGACATCCTCGATGGCGTCTGGAAGAGCGTCGCGTTCGGCGCGGTGGTGATGCTGATCGCGGTGTTCCAGGGCTACACCACGCCACCGACCAGCGAGGGCGTGGCGTATTCCACCACGCGCACCGTGGTGTTTTCCGCGATCGTGATCCTCGCAGTGGATTTCGTTCTCACCGCTTTCCTGACATGACCGCATTGTTTCCAATGCGACCCATCGCGGGATTGCCTGGTTCCGCTCGCTGCCGCGAGCGTGCGACTTTTGTTTCGGCAAAAGTCGCCAAAACCATTGCGCGCGGGCATGACGATCTCGCCGACTTCCTGTCGGCTCGACTTCCCCGCGCTTCTCGCCGATCGCGCGCCGGCGCGAACTCCTACATCCCTGTAGTCGGACATGCGCGCCTTTCCCGCGCGATCGGCTGCGATGCTCGGCGTCATGCACGGCGCACGAAGCCCGCTCAACACAGCCATCCATGGCTTGCTTCGAGGTAACTCCTTCATGACTTCGCGACCACGCAGCTCTTCGCCATGGATGGCCAAGGTGTCAATCTGCACAGCTCCAGACGGTGAATGAAATGAATTCAAGACCAAGTTACGCCATCGGCACCGGCCTGTTCATCCTGCTCGGCTTCGCCGCGCTGGCGTACCTCGCCACGCAGACGACGTCCGTCGCCAACGTGCAGCAGGGCCGCAGTTACCTCCTGAAGGCGCGTTTCTCCAACATCGGCCAGTTGAAGGAACGCGCGCCGGTAAAGATTGCCGGTGTGCGCATCGGCTCGGTGCAATCCATCCAGCTCGAGCGCGGCAAGATGGATGCTTTGGTGACGATGGCGATCGACGACAAGTACGACGACATTCCGGACGACAGCGCGGCGGCCATATTCACCAGCGGTTTACTGGGCGACCAGTACGTTGGCCTGCAACCCGGCGGCTCGCCGGAAGCGCTGAAGAACGGCGACGAGCTGGTGCTGACGCAATCGGCGATGCAGCTCGAAGACCTGATCGGCAAGTTCCTCGTCAACGGCGGCCCCAAGGGCAATTCGTCCGCCGCTTCCGGCGCGCCGAAACCGGCATCGTCGGTGAAGTGATCCCCCTCCCATTTTTCCGGAGTCTCCATGTCACGTTTCGTCCGTTTCATCGTCGTTGCGGTGCTCGCCTGCGTCGCGTGCATCACCGCGTTTGCGGCACCGGAAGCATATGCACAGGCCGTCCAGACGCCGCAGCAGGTGGTGCAGGGCATCGCCGACGATCTCGGCCGCGCCATCGATGGGCACCGCGACGAGTTGCGCAGGAATCCCGACCAGATGATCCGGGTGATCGACGGCATCCTGCTGCCGCATTTCGACATCGACTACGCCTCGTTGCTGGTGCTCGGCCGGCATGCGCGCGAAGCGACGCCGGAGCAGCGAGTGCGTTTCGCGCATGCGTTCTACAACTCGATCACGCACCGCTACGCCGAAGGCCTGCTCAACTACACCAAAGGCAGCGTCAAGGTGCTGCCTGCGGACGGCGACCTGAACGCAAAGCGCAGCGTGGTGCGCACGGAAGTGATGCTGGACGACGGCAAGAGCCTGTCGGTCGACTACGTGTTCCGCAAGACGAACAGCGGTGAGTGGAAGGCATACGACGTGGTGATCGAGGGCATTTCCTACGTCACCAATTATCGCAACCAGGTCGATGCCGAAATCCAGAAGGAAGGCATCGAAGGCCTGATCAAGCGTCTGGAAAGCCAAGGCGCCACGGCGATCGACCAGTTGCAGCAGCAGGCGGGACAGTAAAAACGCGCATGCATCTTCCGCACATGTCATCCGGCCATGGAGAAGCTTTGCGCTGCATTTGTCCCGACCAGGATACCCTGGCGTTGGCGGGATCGTTGACCTTCGCCACGGCCGCGCAGGCGCTGCGCGAAGGTTCGCGGGCGCTGGGACGTCGTTCGCGACTGGATCTGGCCGGCATCGAACACACCGACAGCGCGGGACTGGCGGCCGTGCTCGCGCTGCTGGCGCAGGCCAGTCGCGGCGAACGGCCGCTGGCGGTGTTGCACGCGCCCGAAGGCATGCTGGCGCTGGCCGAGGTGTGTGACGCGCGCGGGCTGCTGCAACCTGGCGCGACGCCTGGCGCCTGATCCTGCTCAGTAGGACGCGAGCGCGGCGGGCGGGTGCTCTCCTGCGGGCGACGACGTGCTCGATCCGCTCGCGGGTCGCGCGCCATCGCCTTTGTCCCCGTGCGTCTTCTCGTAGGCGCGCTGTTGTTGCAGCAACTGGTCGATATCGTCACTGCTGTCGTCGACGCCCTGCAATTGCTCGATCACCGAAACCGGCGGATGGCCGTGATAGATCTCGTAGGTGCGGCGCTGGCGATAGGCGTCGCGCTCGAAGGTGTACGGATCATAGGCGGAATCCAGGAATGGCTCGGCATCGATGCCGCGAGAGCGCAGCGTGATCAGGTAGGCGAGACTGGGCAGGTACTGCGCATGCAACTTGAAGTCGTGGTCACGCGAGTACCATGACAACGGATCGAAATAACTGTCCACCGGCATGCGCAGGATGTCGCGCGCGGTGGTTGGGCCGACCAGCGGGATCACCAGGAACGGGCCTTCGGGCACGCCCCAGTGCGCCAGCGTGACGCCGAAATCGGTCTCGTCCAGCGGCAGTTTCATCTTGCTCGCGGGATCGAAGAAGCCCAGCAGCCCGACCGTGGAATTGATCGCCAGCCGGCCGGTGGATTTCAGCGCGTCGACCGGATGCGCCTGCAACAGTTCGTTGATGATGGAAACCGGCAGGCGCACATTGGAGAAAAAATTGCTGATGTGCTCGCGCGCATTGGGCGTGGTGACCTTGCGGTAGGCCACGGCCACCGGCCGGATCGCGATCTTGTCGGCGGTCCGGTTGAAGGCGTACATCTTGCGGTTGAACTTCTGCAGCGGATCGTCCGTGCGCGGCGGCGCCACGCTGGCGCAACCGGCCAGCAAGAGCGCCGTTGCCGCGGCCAGCAGGGCGCGGCGCACGTGTAGGGCATTGAACGGACGCATGAACTTCCTGGCTCGGGGATGCGCGGCGAAAAAGAGCTTGATTTTACATGGAGGCCGACATGCCCGGCCTCAAGCGCTCGCCACCCGTCGGGGGCGCTGCTACAATTTCAAGGTTTACAGATACGCGAGGCAGGATATGGCAAGAATCACCGTGGAAGACTGCCTGAAGGTGGTCGACAATCGCTTCGAGCTGGTGTTGATGGCGACGCGCCGCGCGCGCCAGATCGCCCAGGGAGCGGAAGCCGCCATCGATCCGGAAAACGACAAGCCCAGCGTGGTCGCGCTGCGCGAGATCGCCGATCGCCGCATCGACATGGCGACCATCGACGAGATCGACCGCATCGAGCGCGAGCGCCGCGAGCGCGAAGCGCTGGAATGGGCCGCGGCGGAAGTCGATGAGGACATGAGCAAGGGCGGCGACGACCTCTGATTTCGCCGGCAAATGGAAAGCGCGCCGGACAGACCCGAAGGACATCGCACCACGCTTGCCGTCCGGCTGAAGCATGGCATCTGGCGCTTGCGGCGACTCTTCGCGAGGGCCCATCACCGTGGTTCCGATGTCATCGGAATCACGCTCGTCGATGCGGAGGGAGAGTACCTCCACGTCCTCTGCCCCCGGGAAGAGGGGATTCGATTGCTCCAGTCGCGCAATCGGAACGCTGTTCCCGAAAGTGATGCGCGGCACGCCGGAGATTGACTCCCGCGCCTTGGCTCTCTAGCGTTCCGCCATGACCGCGGCGAACGCGCCCACGACCGCTTCCCACTCGACGCCCGCCCTGCCTGCGCACGGCGAGATCAAGAACATCGACGCGCTGGCGTCACGGCTTTCGGAATACCTGCCGCCGGAAGAAGTCGCGCGCGTGCGCGGCGCTTATGCCGTGGGCGAGCACGCGCACGGCGACCAGAAGCGCCGCAGCGGCGAACCCTACATCACGCACCCGCTGGCGGTCGCCGGCATCCTCGCCGGCCTGCGCCTGGATGCGGAAACCATCATCGCCGCGATCCTGCACGACACACTGGAAGACACCGGGCTCACCCGCGTGCAACTGGAAGCCAGCTTCGGTTCCACCGTCGCCGAACTGGTGGATGGCGTCACCAAATTGGACCAGGTCGACTTCGCCTCGCGCCAGGAGGCCGATGCGGAGAGTTTCCGCAAGATGCTGCTGGCGATGGCGCGCGACCTGCGCGTGATCCTGATCAAGCTGGCCGATCGCCTGCACAACATGCGCACGCTGGGCGCGATGGAGCCGGAAGCGCGTCGGCGCATCGCGCGCGAAACGCTGGAAATCTACGCGCCGATCGCCGCGCGCCTCGGCATGAACGCGTTCAAGTCGGAATTGCAGGACATCGGTTTCCGCACGCTGTACCCGGACCGCTATCGCGTGATCGCTGCGCGCATCCGCAGCGCGCTGGGCAATCGCCGCGAGGCGATGGCGAGGATCGAAGGCGAGCTGGAGGCGCGGCTGGCCGCAGACGGCATCGCGGCGCGCGTGGTGAGCCGCGTGAAATCCCCCTACAGCATCTGGTCGAAGATGCGCGCGGAACGCAAGTCGTTCACGCAGCTGATGGACGTGTACGGTTTCCGCGTGGTGACGGATTCCGTCGCGCATGCTTACCAGGCGCTGGGTTCCGCGCACGCGCTGTACAAGCCGGTGGAAGGCCGCTTCAAGGATTTCATCGCCATCCCCAAGGCCAACGGCTACCAGTCGTTGCATACCGTGTTGTTCGGACCCTTCGGTGCGCCGATCGAAATCCAGATCCGTTCGGAGGACATGGACGCGGTCGCCGAGCGCGGCATCGCCGCGCACTGGTTGTACAAGAACGACACCGGCCCTTCCAACAGCGCGCATTCGCGCGCGCGCGAATGGATTTCCGGGCTTGCCGATCGCCAGGCCGCGCTGCCTTCCTCGCTGGAATTCCTCGAGAACGTCAAGATCGATCTTTTCCCGGAAGAGGTCTACCTGTTCACGCCGCGCGGCGACATCCTTTCCCTGCCGAAGAATGCGACCGCGCTGGATTTCGCCTATGCCGTGCATACCGATGTCGGCCATCATGCGGTAGCCGCGCGCGTGGACGGCGCACTGGCGCCGTTGCGCGGACAACTCGCTTCCGGGCAGACGGTGGAAATCGTGACCGCGCCGTCGGCCGCGCCCAGCCCGCACTGGCTGGATTTCGCGGTGACCGGCAAGGCGCGCACCGCGATCCGGCATTTCCTGAAACGCCTGCAGCACGAGGATGCGGTCGAATTCGGCCACCGCATGCTGGATCGCGCGCTGGACGCGATGGGTTCCAGCCTGGATTCGATTCCCGCGGAAGCGCTCGAGCAATACCTGCAGCAACACAACCAGCGCCGGCTGGAAGAGCTGCTGTCGGACATCGCGCTCGGCAACCGCATGCCGGACCAGGTGGCTTCGCAATTGGTCGCGCTGCACGGCGCGGTGGTCGGCGCGGCAGTGCACCTGCGCGAGAAGATCCGCATCACCGGCGCCGAGCGCGGCATCCTCACTTTCGGCAATTGCTGCCATCCCTTGCCCGGTGACGACATCGTCGGTTTCCTGTCGCCCGGCAAGGGCATCGTGGTGCACCGTACCGAGTGCCCTAACATTCCGGAGCTTTCCCGCAATCCGGAACGCCGGGTGGAGATCGAATGGGATCGCAACGTGCAGGGCGACTATCGCGCGCAGCTGCGTGTGGAAGTGGCCAACCGTCCGGGCGTGCTGGCCACCGTCGCCGCCGCGATCGCGGCAGCGGGTTCCAACATCGAGAACGTGGAATACACCGAGCGCAGCCCGTTCGCGGCGACCATCCTGTTCACGCTGGAAGTGAGGGACCGCAAGCACTTCGCCGACCTGATCCGGCGCGTGCGCCGCACCGGCGTGGTCAACGGCGTTTACCGATATCCTGTCTGATTGAGCGGCTGCAAAGCTGCTGCGCTCGGCATCTGGCGCGCCGGCGGTGCTCGGAATGCTCATGTACTGACGTGTACACTTCGCTTCCTGCGCTCCGGCGGCGCGCAAACTGCCTTCGCTCGCTACGCTTTGCACTCCACTCAATAGAGCACCTTGCATGCCCCAGATACCCGTCCAGACCGATCGCGCGCCCAAGGCCATCGGGCCGTATTCGCAGGCCGTGCGTTGCGGCAACACCGTCTATTTGTCCGGGCAGATCCCGCTGGATCCTGCCAGCGGCGAACTCGTGCAGGGCGATATCGCCATCCAGGCGCGGCGCGTGTTCGACAACATCAAGGCGGTGTGCGAAGCGGCGGGCGGCTCGCTGGCGCACATCGCGCGCGTCGGCATCTACCTCGTCGACCTCGGCGACTTCGCCGCGGTCAACGCGGTGATGGCGGACTACTTCGCGCAGCCCTATCCGGCGCGCTCGACCATCGGCGTCGCCGCGTTGCCGAAAGGCGCGCGCGTGGAGGTCGACGCGGTCCTCGTGCTGGATTGACGCGCGATTGTCGGCTTACGCCGACGGCGCTTCGAGTCTTCGCGGCATCGCCGCGGTCCGCGGCATTCGCTACCCTGTACGCGATGATCGACGGCGCACGCGCTACTTCTGATGCCACGGACGTTCCCGGACTTGCGCCGGTGGAATCGCTGCCGGGCGTCGGCCCATCGTTGCGACAATCGCTGGGGAAACTCGGCATCGCGCGCGTGCAGGATCTGTGGTTCCACCTGCCCTTGCGCTATGAGGATCGCACGCGCCTGACCGCGATCCGCGACTTGCGGATCGGCGAGGCCGCGCAGGTCGAAGGCGTGGTCGAGGCCATCGAGACCGGCTTCCGTTACCGCGCGCAATTGCGCGTGGCGATCACCGACGAATCGCGCGAGACGCTGGTGTTGCGTTTTTTCCATTTCCGCCGCACGCAGATCGAGCGCCTGGCGCCGGGTGTGCGCCTGCGCTGTTACGGCGAGGTGCGGCACGGCCAGCACGGGCCGGAAATGGTGCACCCGCAATACCAGGTGTTGCAGGCCGGGACGGCGGTGGAAGCATGCCTGACGCCGATCTACCCGACGACCGAAGGGCTGGGCCAGAAAAGATTGCGCGGCGTGATCGACAAGGCGCTGGCACGATTGCCGGATGGCGCGCGGCTGGAATTGATCCCGGATGGCCTGCTCGCGCCGCTGGGCATGGCGTCGTTGCGTGAGGCGCTGCTGACAGTGCATCGCCCGCCGCCGACGATCGATCTCGCTGCGCTGGCACGCGGCGCGCATCCGGCACAGCGTCGGCTGGCGTTCGAGGAATTGCTGACGCAGCATTTGGGATTGAAACGCCTGCGCGCGCAGGTGCGCGCGCGTCACGCGCCATGTTTGCCGGAAGACGCATCGTTGCGCGGACGCTTTCTCGCCGCGCTGCCATTCGCGTTGACCGGCGCGCAACATCGGGTCGCGAGCGAAATCGCGGGCGATCTCGCCGACGGCAAGCCGATGCTGCGGCTGGTGCAGGGCGATGTCGGTTCCGGCAAGACGGTGGTCGCCGCGCTGGCGGCGCTGGCCGCGGTTGCCAACGGCCATCAGGCGGCGCTGATGGCGCCGACCGAATTGCTGGCGGAGCAGCATCTGCGCAATTTCCGTTCCTGGCTGGCGCCACTCGACATCGACGTGCAATGGCTGGCGGGCAAAGTGCAGGGGCGCGCGCGCAAGGCCGCCCTGGCCGCGGTCGCCGATGGCGCGCCGATCGTGATCGGAACGCACGCACTGATGCAGGAAGGCGTGGCGTTCGCGAAACTGGGGCTGGTGATTGTCGACGAGCAGCACCGTTTCGGCGTGCAGCAGCGCATGGCGTTGCACGACAAGGGCAGCGATACGGCGCGCGATGGCGTGCCGCATCAACTGGTGCTGACGGCAACGCCCATTCCGCGCACGCTGGCGATGAGCGTGTACGCCGACCTCGATGTTTCCGCGCTGGACGAATTGCCGCCAGGACGCACGCCGGTACAGACCGTGGCCGTGTCCAATGCGCGCCGCGGCGAAGTGATCGAACGCATTCGCGCGGCCTGCGCAGAGGGGCGGCAGGTCTATTGGGTATGCACGATCATCGAGGAATCCGAACAGTTGCAGGCGCAGGCGGCGGAAGTCGCCTACGCGGAACTCGGCGCGATGTTGCCGGCACTGAAGATCGCATTGCTGCACGGACGCATGAAACCGGCGGAAAAGCAGGCGACGATGGATGCGTTCAAGTCCGGCGACATCGCATTGCTGGTCGCGACCACGGTGATCGAAGTCGGCGTGGACGTGCCCAACGCCAGCCTGATGGTGATCGAGAACGCCGAGCGACTGGGGCTGGCGCAGATGCACCAGTTGCGCGGGCGGGTGGGGCGCGGCAGCGTGGCCTCGAGTTGCGTGCTGCTGTACCAGCCGCCGTTGTCGTCGATGGCGAAGCAAAGGCTGGAGACGATGCGCGAAACCGGCGATGGCTTCGTGATCGCGGAACGCGACCTGCAATTGCGCGGACCCGGCGAATTGCTGGGCACGCGCCAGACCGGCGAACTGGGTTTCCGCATCGCCGACCTCGCGCGCGACGCCGACCTGTTGCCGGACGTGCAGCGGGTGGGAGCGGAGATGTTGCGATCGCATCCGGTTTTGGCGGCGCGGCTGGTCACGCGCTGGATCGGCGGCGCTGCGCGTTTCGCGCAGGCCTGATTTCTGCGATCCTCCCTGATCGCGAAAATCAAACGGGCGGCCATCCTTGGCCGCACTTTTCAATTCTTGCGATCATCCATCCATGAGCAAACCGCAACTGCTGATCGACACCGACCCCGGTGTGGACGACGCGCTGGCGATCCTGATGGCGCATGCGCATGCCGATGTGCTCGGATTGACCACCACTTCCGGCAATGTCGGGCTGGCGCAGACGACAGCCAACGCGCTGAAACTGGTCGAAGTGATCGGTGCGGACACGCCGGTGTTCCCGGGGTGCACTGCGCCGCTGCTGCACGCGGCCTACATCGACGCCTCGCTCATCCATGGTCGCGATGGTTTTGGCGATACGGGTTGCACGCCTTCGCTGCGCAAGCCACGCGACGAACACGCCGTGCTGGCAATGTTGCGCATCACGCGCGAACGCCCCGGCGCGGTGACGCTGGTCTGCATCGGCCCGCTCACCAATCTTGCCGTGGCGCTGAAACTCGAACCGGAATTGCCGCAGCGCGTGGCGCGGCTGGTGATCATGGGTGGCGCGGTGACCGGTCGCGGCAATTACGAACGCGTGCCGACCGAATTCAACATCGGCTTCGATCCCGAGGCGGCGGCGATCGTGTTCGCGGCATTCCCGCAGTTCGACCTGGTCGACTGGGAAGCCACCATGCGCCACGGTGTCGACCACGCACTGCTGCGCCACTGGTTCGGGCGCGGCGATGCGCGAGCACGTTTCTTCGAGGCGATCTCGGCGCACGCGCGCAAGGCCAATCTTGAACGCGCCCGCGAGGGCATGATGGCCGCCGATGCACTGGCGATGGCGGTGGCCTTGCGGCCGGAGATCGTCACCCGCGCCGAGACGCGGCATGTCGCGGTCGAGACGGAAGGGCGGCTGACTCGGGGCGCGACGGTGGCGGACTGGGGCGGCTTCGGCGAAGGCGTGGCCAATGCCCGCATCGTGATGGAAGTGGCGCCGGGGCGTTTCGAGGCCCTGATGGCCGCGGCCCTTGGGGTCCCCGGCTGAGCGGACCGCGCTTGTCCGGAGAAACGACCCGCTGCTATACTGCCGCTCTTTTCCCGCGCGGAAACCCGCGCCCCGGAGCCTCCATGAAAGCCGACGTCCACCCGAACTACCAGCCGGTGGTGTTCCAGGATCTCAGTTCCGATTTCGCGTTCCTGACGCGTTCGACGATGACGTCCAAGGAAACCATCAAGTGGGAAGACGGCAACGAATACCCGCTGATCAAGGTGGAGATTTCCAGTGCTTCGCACCCGTTCTACACCGGCAAGCAAAAGGTGCTGGACGCGGGCGGCCGCATCGACAAGTTCAAGCGCCGCTACGCCGGGGCTGCCAAGAAATAACGACGGAACCCGTTTCCCTGCTGTACACGGCGCCGGCCCCGAGCCGGCGCTTTTGCGTCCGCGGTCCGCAGGTCGCACGCGTCCTTGTGCGATAATTGCACTTTCCCACATGCGACATTCCCCCGACGCGACGGGCCGTGGTCGAACCGGCGACTGATCGCGCATGTTCCGCAAGGAGTCCCCCGTGCCCAGCAACACCGTCACTCTCAACGACGCCGACCGTTCCGCGCAGCTTCCGCTGGTCGAAGGCACGCTAGGCCCCGCATGCATCGACATCGCCGGCCTGTACAAGGACACCGGGCATTTCACCTACGACCCGGGCTTCGCCGCGACCGCCGCCTGCAAGAGCGCCATCACCTACATCGACGGCGACCAGGGCGTGCTGTTGTATCGCGGCTACCCGATCGAACAACTCGCCGAGAAGTCGAGTTTCCTCGAAGTGGCCTACCTGCTGCTGGAAGGCGAACTGCCGACCGCCGCGCAGTTCGGCGCGTTCGAGGACCAGGTCACGCACCACACGATGATGCACGAGGCGGTGAAGAACTTCCTGCACGGCTTCCATTACGACGCGCATCCGATGGCGATGCTGTGCGCGGCCATCGCCTCGCTGTCGGCGTTCTACCACGACACCAACGACAACGAGGATGCGGGGCAGCGCAAGCTGGCCGCCATCCGCATGATCGCCAAGATGCCGACGATCGCCGCGGCCGCATACCGTTACTCGATCGGCTGGCCGATCCGCTATCCGCGCAACAACCTCGAATACGTCACGCGTTTCCTGCACATGATGTTCGAGGTGCCGAGCGAACCGTTGAACCTCAATCCGGTCGCGGCCAAGGCGCTGGACCTGCTGTTCATCCTGCACGCCGACCACGAGCAGAACGCCAGCACCTCGACGGTGCGCATGGTCGGTTCCACCGGCGCCAATCCCTACGCGTCGGTCGCCGCCGGCATCGCCGCGCTGTGGGGTCCGGCCCATGGTGGCGCCAACGAGGCGGTGCTGAAGATGCTGGCGGAAATCGGCGACGCGAAGAACGTGGACAAGGCGGTCGCGCGCGCCAAGGACAAGGATTCCGGCTTCCGGCTGATGGGCTTCGGCCATCGCGTGTACAAGAACTTCGACCCGCGCGCCAAGATCATCCGCGCGATGTGCCACGACGTGCTCAATACGCTGGGCGTCAACGATCCGCTGCTGGAAGTCGCGCTGAAGCTGGAGGAAGCCGCGCTCAAGGACGATTATTTCATCTCCCACAAGCTGTATCCGAACGTGGATTTCTATTCCGGCATCATCTACAAGGCGCTGAAGATTCCGACCGAGATGTTCACCGTGATGTTCGCCATCGCGCGCACCGCCGGCTGGATCGCGCACTGGATCGAACAGCATGAAACCCGCGATGCGCGCATCGGACGGCCGCGCCAGGTCTATACCGGCGCGAAGCAGCGCGACTACGTGGCGGTGCCGGCGCGCAAGTAGCCGGCAAAGGCCGGTCGCGACGGATCAATCGGGTTCCCAGCCGCCGGCCTCCGCGAATGCCGCGATCTCTTCCTCGGCCAACAATGCTTCGACGGCTGCCAGCGAGGCGCGACGCATGGGCTGTTCGTCGATGCGGTCGAGCGGCGGCTGCCGCAACGCATCGCGCGGCATGATCGTGAGATCGATCGGAACGTCTTCGGCGGCGAACAGCAGCACCGGGTAATCCACGCTGCGCTGGCGGTCGGTGCGCAGCGTGCGGCTGCGCTGTTCGAACGGAACGCCATGTTCGCGCAGGAACAGCGGGACGTCTTCCGATGCATCGCAATAGACGTGCAGGCAGACCGCGGAATGCTCGTCGGCTGTGCCTTCCAGCACCGCGCCGACCAGTCGCGGCTCGAAGCGGGCGAGAAAACGCATCGCCTCGATCGCCGCTTCGCGGCGTTCGCGCAACGCCAGCGGTTGCGAGTCGGAACGGAACAGGCGCTGGTGTTCGCGCAGTGCTTCCTCGATTTCGCGGTTGCGCGGCAGGCCTTGTTCGTCGCCCACGCCCAATCGCTGGGCGGCTTTCAATTTGGCCTGCCGGTAATCGCGGATGCCGTGTTCGCTCATCAGGCGCGCTGCTTCGAGCGCGACGCGCCGCCGCAACTGGCGGGTACGGTCCTGCGCGTGGATGCGGTAGAATTCAGCGGCTTTGCGCATGAACTGCCTCCTGACCGCGTTGGGGCCAGTGTGGCAAATGCACTGCGAAAGCGCAAAGCCAGAAAAGCGGGTGGTCGCAACAGAAGACGACTGCACTAGAAAATGTCGTAGGCCGGCGACTGGTCCTGCTGATTTTTTGCCTGCGTGCGCAGCCGGTCGAGATCCTCGACCTTGAAGATTTCGCTCATCGCATTCGGATCACCATTGCCAGCCAGCGTGCCGGTCACGCTGTCGATCGACGTGGTGACGATGCCGGGCGGCATCGGCAGCATGTTTTCCGGCTTTCCCTGCAACGCGGGGGCCATGAACGCCATCCAGACCGGCAGCGCGGTCTCCGCGCCGAACTCGCCCTTGCCGAGCGAATCGTAATTGTCGAAACCGACCCACACGGTCGCGACCAGGTCGCCGTTGAAACCGCAGAACCAGCCATCGCGGTGATCGTTGGTGGAACCGGTCTTGCCGGCCAGGTCGGTGCGCCCGAGCTTCTTCGCGTCGGCGGCGGTGCCGTGGTCGATCACGCTCTTCATCAACGATGTCACCAGATAGTCGTTGCGCGGATCGATCACGCGCGGCGCAAGATTTTGCGCATCGGGAGCGGCCGTTTCCGCGCTGCTTCCGGGGGATGCGGGCGCGGCCGCGGCGGGAACCTGCAGCGCGCCCGGATCGCCCGCAGCGGCGGAAGGCTGCTGTGGCGCATTGGCCACCGCCTTGCCTTCGTCCAGCAGGCGGGCCGCGCAGTTCCGGCAGGCGCGTGCCGCGTTGGCGCGATACACCACGTGGCCGTCGCGATCGTCGATCTGCGCCACGTAATAGGGATTCACGAGAAAACCGCCGTTGGCGAACACCGCATAACCGCGCGCCATCGCCATCGGCGAAACCGAGGCCGTACCCAGTGCCAGCGAGAGGTTGGTCGGTATCGCATCCAGCGGGAAACCGAAGCGCGTGATGTATTCGCGCGCATAGCGCGCGCCGATCGCATCAAGCAGGCGGATCGAAACCAGGTTGACCGATTGCGCCAGCGCCTCGCGCAAACGCATCGGGCCGCGGAACTTGCCATCGTCATTGCCGGGAGTCCACAGGCCGTTGGGTTGGGAAGGATCCGGCAACGCGATGGGCGCATCGTTGATGATCGACGCAGGAGTGAAACCGCGATCGAAGGCCGCGGAATAGATGAAGGGCTTGAAGCTGGAGCCGGGTTGCCGCGCCGTCTGCACCGCACGATTGAATTTGCTGCGCTCGAAACTGAAGCCACCGACCAGCGCTTTCAATGCGCCGTCTTCGGGGTCGAGCACCACCATCGCCGATTGCGCGGCGGGAATTTGCGAGAGTTGCCACGGCGCATCGGCAGCCGGATCGGCAGAAGGTGGCGTCTTCGCCGTGGCGTCCTTGGTCTGGGCGTCCTGTTTGGGTGGCTGCGGCACCTGCGCCACGCGGATGATGTCGCCCGCGCGCAGGATCGCGGCCACGCCTTTGCCGCCCATGTGCGTCTTGCGCGCATAGCCTTGAGCCCAGGCCACGGCCTTGGCGTCCAGTTCGATCGTCTTGTTGGCGCCGAGATAGACGCTGGCGTGATCGATGTCCACTTGGGTAACCAGGCCCGGCGCCAGATTTCCGAGCGGGTAGTAGTCGGCCAGGGCATGCTCGAAGTCGGCGGGGCTGGCCTGCGCGGGAAGTTCGATGTGAGCTTCAGGCCCGCGATAGCCGTGGCGATGATCGTATTCCTCCAGCTTTGTGCGCAGGGCGGTGTTGGCCAACGCCTGTAGACGGCTGTCCAGCGTGGTGTGCACTACGTAGCCGTCCGTCAACGCGCGGCCGCCCAGATGCTCGATGGCTTGCCGGCGCACCATTTCCGCCAGATACGGCGCATCGACTTGCACCGGCGGTTCATGCGGCGAAGCATCGTCCGGGGCGTTGATCGCGGTTTGGTACTGTTCCGGCGTGATGAACCGATTTTCGAGCATGCGCGCCAGCACATAATTGCGGCGATCGATCGCGTGCCTGGGGTTGTAGAGCGGATTTCCGGTGGTCGGCGACTTCGGCAAACCCGCCAACATCGCACATTCGGGCAGCGTCAATTGATCGAGCGGCTTGCCGTAATAGAACTCGGCGGCGGCGGCGACGCCGTAGGCGCGATGCCCGAGGAAAATCTTGTTGAGGTACAGCTCGAGGATCTCGTCCTTGGTCAGTTCGTGTTCGATCCGGAACGCCGTGAACATTTCGATCAGCTTGCGCGTATAGCTCTTTTCCGGGCTCAGGAAGAAATTGCGTGCAACCTGCTGGGTAATGGTCGAGCCGCCTTGCGCCTTGTCGCCGCCTGTAATCAACACGTGCCACGCCGCGCGCGCGGTACCTTCCCAGTCGACACCGGGGTGGTGATAGAAATCAGCGTCTTCGGCCGCGAGAAAGGCATCTTTCAATTGCGCAGGCACTTGGTCGATGCGGATCGGAATACGCCGGGTTTCGCCGAACAACGCGATCAACTTGCCGTCGGCGGATTCGACCCGCAGCGGAACCTGCAGCTGCACGTCCTTCAACGACGCCACCGACGGAATGCGCGGAGAGATCAGCCAATAGGTGAAACCAGCCGCCAGTACGCCAGCCAGAAAGAGGCCAAGCACCAGCATTGCCAGGATTCGGAGCAGGCGTTTCAGGATGCGCATACGAAAGTCCCGGGAAGATCGGCCATCGCAGCATGCCGGGCGATAGCAATTCCGTTCCGGCGTGCCGTTGCACGGGATGCAAGGATGAAAAACGCGGAGCGCCTGGGGCGACGGGAACCGATCACTAGAGGTGGAGGATTGTCAGTTGTGATCGCAGTCAAATACGGCGCCGTACCGTTCCGAGTATAGATGTTCGCCGCAAGTGCGGCGAGAAACAGGATCTGTTTCAGGCTGTCGACGAGATGCAACAGAGAGCGATCCGGGCATTGCAGGCAGAACTGAGACACGCGTATCGGAACGAGGGCAAGCGGGTCGTACCGTTTTCCGGTTGCATAAGCCAAAAGACAAGGGAAAGTCTTTTGGATCAGCAGGTTGTAGAAAATTCAGGGACCCGTTGATATTCCGTTAACTTTCCGATCTAATGCTGCCGCGCATCTTTCGCTCGTAAGGGCGCGTGGGGAAGGGGAAAATTCGTGGGCTTGCTAACGCAAAAGGCGCCGCCGCTGATCGGTGTGGACATCAGCTCGACGGCAGTCAAGCTGCTGCAACTGACGCAGGCCGGCGCGCGTTATCGCGTGGAGCATTACGCCGTAGAGCCACTGCCACCGAATGCGGTGGTCGAGAAGAACATCGTCGAAGTCGAGGCGGTAGGTGATGCCATCCGACGCGCGCTTGCGCGCACCGGTGCGCGCACCAAGTTCGCCTGCGCCGCCGTCGCCGGGTCAGCGGTGATCACCAAGGTGATCCCGATGCCCGCCGATCTGTCCGAGGACGATCTGGAGGGTCAGATCCAGGTCGAGGCCAACCAGTACATTCCCTACCCCATCGAGGAGGTCAGCCTCGATTTCGAAAAGCTCGGGTCGGTGAAGGACAATCCCGAACTGATCAATGTGCTTTTGGCCGCTTCGCGCACCGAGAACGTGGACATGCGCGTGGCCGCGCTCGACCTGGGTGGCCTCACCGCCAAGGTGGTCGACGTCGAAGTATTCGCGATGGAAAACGCCTTCCGCCTGATTGCCGATCAGTTGACGGTCTCGCGCGACGCGCTGGTGGCGCTCGTGGACGTGGGCGCCACCATGACCACGCTGTCGGTGTTGCGCAACCAACGCACCATTTATTCGCGCGAACAGGTATTCGGCGGCAAGCAGCTCACCGATGAAGTGATGCGCCGCTACGGCCTTTCCTACGAAGAGGCCGGCATGGCCAAGCGGCAAGGCGGCCTGCCGGAATCCTACGAGATCGAAGTGCTGGAGCCGTTCAAGGAGGCAATGGTGCAGCAGATCAGCCGCCTGCTGCAGTTCTTCTTCGCCGGCAGCGAATACGGCAAGGTCGACCAGATCGTGCTGGCGGGCGGTTGCGCTTCTATCGTCGGCATCAGCGAGATGGTCGAGGAGCAGATCGGCGTGCCCTGCGTGGTGGCCAATCCGCTTGCCAGCATGTCGTTGTCGCCGCGGTTGCAGGCGCAGACTCTCGCGCAGGACGCGCCCGCCTTGATGATCGCGTGCGGCCTGGCCCTGAGGAGCTTCGACTGATGGCCAGAATCAACCTCCTCCCCTGGCGCGCCGAGCGGCGCGAGCAGCGCAGACGCGAATTCTTCATGCAGCTCGGCTTCGCCGCGCTGGCAGCCGCCGCGCTGGTGTTGCTGTGGTATCTGTTCATGGACGCGCGCATCAGCAACCAGAATGACCGCAATGAGTACTTGTCCGGCGAGATCAAGCAGCTCGACGCCAAGATCACCGAGATCAAGGATCTGCAGAAAACCAAGTCGCAGTTGCTGGCGCGCAAGCAGATCATCGAACAATTGCAGGAAAACCGCGCGCAGATGGTGCATCTGTTCGACGAGCTGGTGAAAACCATCCCGGACGGCGCGCGGCTGACGTCGCTCAAGCAGAACAACCAGACGCTCACACTGGACGGCGTGGCGCAATCCAATGCCACCGTGGCGGAATACATGCGCAGGATCGAGGCCTCGCAGTGGCTCGGCTCGACCGACCTGATCAAGACCGAGAACAAGCACGGCGACAGCCGCACGCCTTACGAATTCGAACTCGTGGTGCATCTGGACAAGCCCAAGGCCGACGCGTCCGGCACCCCGGCTTCAGACAGCAGCAGTGGAACCGATGACACCGGCACGCCGGCGTCGGCTGCCAGCGCCGCGCCCGCCTCTTCCGCCTCTGCGGCTCCGCTGGCCAGCGCGAAACCGGCTGCTCCGGCGAGTGAGGGAGGGGCCGCGCAATGAAACTGATCGACGATCTGCGCAACCTCGACCGCAACAACATCGGCGGATGGCCGCGTTCGGTCAAATTTTTCTTCACGGCCTTGGTGCTGGCGGTGATACTGCTGGTTGGCTGGTACTTCTTCATCAGCAGCCAGCAGGACGATCTGGCCAGCGCGCAAGCGAAGGAAGTCCAGCTCAAGCAGGAGTTTTCGTCCAAGCAGGCCGAGGTGGTGAACCTGCAGGCGCTGAAGGCCCAGCTTGCCGAAATGAACGACTTGTTGCGGCAGATGTTGCGGCAGTTGCCCAGCAAGACCGAAATGCCCGCACTGCTGGTGGACATCTCGCAAACCGCGTTGTCCGCCGGCCTGGAAACGGAACTCTTCCAGCCGGGTCCGGAGCAGCCAAGGGAGTTCTACGCCGAACAACCGATCGGCATCCGGATGCAGGGCACCTATCATCAGTTCGGCACGTTCATCAGCGGGGTGGCCTCGCTGCCGCGGGTCGTGATCCTGACCATGCACGACGTCTCCTTGCATCCGACGCAGGCCACTGGTGAGAGGGACGCGCCACCTCCGGGTGGACAACTGACGATGGAGGGTACGGTCAAAACCTACCGCTATCTGGGCGATGAGGAAACGACCGCGGCCACCAGCAGCAAACCGGCCAAGGGCAAGGGGGGAAAGTGAGCATGCGCAACATACTCGCTCGCCTGTGCCTGGCCGGCGGCACCCTCGTGATGCTTTCGGGCTTGGCCGCCTGCAGCGGACAGGGTGACCTGCAGCAATGGGTCACGCAGGAGAAGACCAAGAAGGGCGCTCCGCTGCCACCGTTGCCGGTGCTCAAGACTTTCGAGAGCTTTGTCTATCAGGACCAGGACAAGCGCGATCCGTTCAGTCCGGGTCCTACGGAAGCCGCTACCGCGCTCAACAATTCAGGGCCGCATCCGGATCAGAACCGCGTGCGCGAACCGCTGGAATCCTATCCGCTCGACAGCCTCAGGATGGTCGGCACCATCGGCGGCAAGAGCGGCATGGAAGCGCTGATCAAGGATCCGCAGGGCGTGATCCATCCGGTCCATGTCGGCAACTACATGGGCCAGAACTACGGTCACGTCACCGCCATCAACGAAGACCATGTCGATCTGGTCGAACTGGTGCCCAACGGCACCGCCGGCTGGATGGAACGCGACGCGACCATCGCATTGGGTGACAAATGAAGTCCATTGGGGATGATGTCATGATCATGAGACCCGCTCATCACAACGGCCGCACCGACGCGCGCCCCGACCGGCCGCACGGCACGCCCGTGAAAGCGCCCGGGAGGAAGATCGTCGCGATCGTCGCCTTGCTGGGCGCCATCGCGTGCGTTCCCGCGTTCGCGGCCAACACGCTGCAGGACGTGTCGTCCTCGGCGCTGCCCGATGGCCAGGTGCAATTGACGCTCAAGTTCGCGCAACCGATTGTCGCTCCGCGCGCATTCAGTACCGATACCCCGCCGCGCATCGCCCTGGATTTCGCCGATACGCACAACGGCATGAGCCAGCGCAGCGTGGCGGTCAATGGCGGTTCGGCCACCTCCGTGACCGCAGTCGAGGCCAATGGCCGCACGCGCGTCGTGGTGGACCTCAGCCAGCCTTCCGCTTATGTCACCCGTGTCGACGGCAATGATCTGATCGTCACAGTCGGCAATGGCATGAACATGGCCGCGGCACCCGCTGCCGCCCAGGCTCAGGGCGCCGCCGTACCGCTGGCGCCGGTGCCGGCCCCGCCGCCGTCGCAAATCGCGTTGGCCACTGCCGCGACCGATCCGAGCAAGGCCATGCCGATGGCCTCCGGCAACGTGATCGAGACGGTGGACTTCAGCCGTGGTGACGGCGGCGCCGGAAAACTGGTGATCGGCTTCGATGCGCCAGGCGCCGCTACCAGCATTCACAATGAAGGCGACCATGTCTTCATCGACGTGCTGGGCGCCCGTCTGGCCGCGTCGCAGGCACGCCGCCTGGATGCTTCTGACTACGCCACGCCGGTGAAGAGCATCAGCACCCATGCCACGCCGGGTGGCGCGCGCATCGACGTCCTGACCAATGGGCTCACCACGCCGTCCGGTTACCAGAGCGGCAACCAATACGTCGTCGAGTTCGCGCCGCCCAAGCAGGATCTCGGCAGCGTGATCGGCGCGCCCAAGGCCGTGGTGTACAAGGGCGGCCGGGTCACCTTCAATTTCCAGGACATTCCCGTGCGGTCGGTGCTGCAGCTGCTGGCGGACGTGTCCGGCACCAACATCGTCGCCTCCGACAGCGTGCAGGGCAACGTGACGTTGCGGCTGGTGAACGTGCCTTGGGACCAGGCGCTTGCCGTGATCCTGCGTGCCAAGAATCTCGATCAGCGCAAGGACGGCAATGTCATCTGGGTGGCGCCGCAGCAGGAACTTGCCAGCTATGAACAAAACATCGCCGACGCGCGACTGAAGGAACTGGAGAACGCACCTCTGGTGTCGGACTACATTCCGATTTCCTACGGCAATGCGGCCGACATCGCCAAGCTGCTGACTTCGCAGACGAAGACCAACTCTGCCGGCGGCGGCGGCGGACAGCAGCAGCGCGGCTTCCTGTCTTCGCGCGGCAGCGTTTCGTTCGACGAGCGCACCAACACCCTGCTGGTGAACGACACCCCGGAAAAGGTGCAGGAAATCCGGCAACTGGTCGCCGTGCTGGACAAGCCGGTGCAGCAGGTGCTGATCGAAGCGCGCATTGTGATCGCGACCGACAACTTCGCGCGCGACCTGGGCGCCAAGTTCGGACTCGATGCGTTCGGCTACAGCGGAAATCAACAAGTTCTTGCCGGACCGACGCTCAACGATGTCAGCTCGCTCAACAAGAGCACGGTGGCGCAGCAAACCGTCATCCAGCAGAATGCGATCAACCAGCAGGCTGCGTGCAATGCCGGCAACTGCAACAGTTTCACGCCGACGCTGGTGCCCGGCATCACCTATCCGAGTGGATTGAACTTCAGCGCGCCGGCTTCTGCTGCTGGCGGCATCGGTAGCTTTGCGGTGGGCATCATTTCCGGTCATTACATGCTCGACCTCGAACTTTCCGCGGCCCAAACCGAAGGACGCAGCGAGACGATTTCCTCGCCCAAGGTGATCACCGCCAACCAGCAGGAGGCGTTGATCCAGCAAGGCCAGGAAATCGGCTATGTCACCTACCAGAACAGCAGCGGAGGCGGCGGCACCAATGGCACCGCCACCGTGCAGTTCAAGGATGCCGTGCTGGAACTGCGGGTCACGCCGACCATCACGGCCGACGACCGCGTGTTCATGAAGCTCAAGGTCACCAAGGACGCGATCAACTCCTTCGTGCCCAATCCGGGCGGCGGCCTGATCCCGCAACTCGACAAGCGCGAGGTGGATACCTCGGTGTTGGTGGACAACGGTCAGACCGTGGTATTGGGCGGCGTGTACGAGTTCACCAAGAGCATCGACACGGTCAAGGTGCCATTCCTCGGCGACGTGCCGGTGCTCGGGGCGCTGTTCCGCCACAAGAACAACCAGAACAACAAGGCGCAATTGCTGATCTTCGTGACGCCGCGCATCCTCAACCAGGAAAAGATGGTCGAATAAACGGCGATCTCCAAGAGCATGGAAAACGGCGCGACTATCCGCGCCGTTTTTTTGTGCCTGCCATCCATGCGCCCACCGGACCGTGGTCCCGGCACTTCCGACACACAAACTTTCGCGCTGGTTTGTGGTCAACTAGGGCGCATGAATATCGAACCTGCTTTCTCCGCCCCCGCGCCGGAACCAGCCGCTTCGCACGGACGCAGCCACGACACCGCGACCGTCCTGCAGCAGCGTTTTGCCGCCTTGCGTTCCGCGCTGGACCAGGAAGTGATCGGGCAGGCCGGGCTTACCGAGCGCCTGCTGATCGCCCTGCTGGCGGACGGCCACTTGCTGGTGGAAGGCGCACCGGGGCTGGCCAAGACCACGGCGGTGAAGGCGCTGGCGATGCGCATCGAAGCGGATTTCCATCGCATCCAGTTCACGCCCGACCTGTTGCCTGCCGATCTCACGGGCACCGACGTGCTGCGTCCACAGACGGGCCTGTTCGAGTTCGAACGCGGCCCGTTGTTCCACAACCTGGTGTTGGCGGACGAGATCAACCGCGCGCCGGCCAAGGTGCAGTCCGCCTTGCTGGAAGCGATGGCTGAGCGCCAGGTCACCATCGGGCGGCGTTCGTGGCCGCTGCCCCGACTGTTCCTCGTGATGGCCACGCAAAATCCGATCGAGCAGGAGGGCACCTTCCCGTTGCCCGAGGCGCAGCTCGACCGTTTCTTGATGCACGTGCCGGTGCATTACCCGCAGGCGGGATCGGAGCGTGCCATCCTGCAGCTCGCGCGTGAACGTGCGCGGGCGGAACTGACGGACCCGGTTCCGCCGCAGCGATTGCTGTCGCAGGCGGACGTGTTCGCCGCGCGCGCGCAGGTGGCCGACGTGCATCTCGCCGAAGGCCTCGAGGAATATCTCGTGCAATTGGTGCTCGCCACCCGCGATCCGCGGCCGTTCGACCTGAAGCTGGGCGGCAAGATCGCGTGGGGCGCCAGCCCGCGCGCCACCATTTCGCTGGAGCGCGCCGCGCGCGCGCGCGCATGGCTCGCCGGCCGCGACTTCGTGTTGCCGGAAGACGTGCAGGCATTGGCGCCGGACGTGCTGCGGCATCGCGTGCTGCTGGGTTACGAAGCGGAAGCGGAAGGCCTGCGCGTGGACGACGTGGTGGCGCGATTGCTGGAGCGCGTTCCGTTGCCGTGAGCCATCAGGCCGCGATCGAAGGCGTGACGGCGGTCGCAATCGCCGAGCTGGTCGCGTTGCGCCGGCATGCGCTGCGCACGCGCGCCGGCGCGGCGCGCATGCAGACACCGCTGGCCGGTGCGCATGCTTCGCCATTGCGTGGCCGCGGGATGGACTACGCGGAATCGCGCGCTTACCAGCCAGGCGACGATGCGCGCGCGATCGACTGGCGACGCACGGCGCGCAGCGGCAAGCCGCATACAAAGCTTTTCCGCGAGGAGCGCGAGCGCAGCCTGCTGTTGCTGGTCGATACCCACGCCTGCATGCGTTTCGGCACGCGCACGCGTTTCAAGTCGGTGCAGGCCGCGCGCGCAGCGGCGTTGGCGGCGTGGACCGCGGCGCGCGCGGGCGACCGCATAGGCGCGCTGGCGTTCGGCGCGCTGCGCGACGCGGTGACGCCGCATGGCGGCTTGCGCGGCGTGCTGGGCGCGCTCGGTGCGATCGCGCGCTGGGATGCGCAATCCGGCGCAGGTTCCGAATCGCTTTCGACAGCCTTGGCGCGAGCGCGCCGGTTGGCGCTGCCGGGCAGCCGCGTGCTGCTGCTTTCGGATGGCGCCTGCACGGACGACGGCGCGCGCGCTGCGTTGACGCGTCTGTCGCAGCGCGCGGAAACGCGCGTGCTGATCGTCGCCGATACCCTGGAATTGAATGCGCCCCCCGCCGGCAGTTATGCCTTCGAAACCGTGCGCGGACGTGCGGCGGTGGATCTGCTTTCCGCGGCCGCGCGCATGCAATTCCGCGACACGCTCGCGAGCGGCCAGCGCGCCTTGATCGAAGCCTGCGATGCCGCCGGTGTGCGCTGGCGCAGGATTTCCGTCAGTGACGACCCCTTGCCTGCCATCGCTGCGTTGCTGGATCCGCGGAAACACGCGCGATGAGTGCGGCCGGCCCGCAACTGCACGACATCCGGTTGCCGCAGGTGCCCTGGTGGCCACCGGCGATCGGCTGGTGGATGCTGGCCGGCATGGCGATGCTCGCATGTGTGGTCGGTGTCGCAATCTGGTGGTGTGGGCGGCGTGCACGGGCATGGCGGCGCGCAGCACATGATGAATTGGCGACGCTCGCCGCGCGCCACGCGCGCGATCGCGACGATGCCGCGCTGGCCGCGGGGTTGTCGCGCCTGCTGCGGCGCATCGCGTTGTTGCTGAAACCCGAAGCGGCGGCGCGTGGCGATGCGGCATGGCGCGCATTCCTGACGGAGGCGGGTCGCGCGAATGTGGGCTTCAGCGAGGGACAACTCGACACGCTGGCGACTGCGCCTTTCCGCGCGCACGTGTCATTCGATGCCGCAGCGTTGCTCGACGCGACGCATCGCTGGTGCGACAGCGCCTTGCGCCGGCGCGCCCGGCAAGGCGGCTCGCGATGATCCATTTCGCGTGGCCGTGGTTGTTCGTCTTGCTGCCGTTGCCATGGCTGCTGCGGCGCGCATTGCCGCCCGCGGCGCCTGGTGCCGCGTTGTACCTGCCGCATGACCTGATGTTGTCCGCTGCCGCGCACGCGCGTGGCGCGCTGCGTCGGTGGCGAGGATGGATCGGTGCGCTGGCGTGGCTGTTGCTGGTCGCCGCGGCTGCGCGGCCGCAGCAGATCGCGCCGCCGGAATCCCTGCACCGCAGCGGCCGCGCGTTGATGCTGGCGGTCGACGTGTCCGGCAGCATGTCGATCCAGGACATGCCGCTGGGCGCACAGACGGTGAGCCGCTTCGCCGCGGTCAAGGCCATCGCCGGCGATTTCGTGTCGCGCCGCGAGGGCGACGAAGTCGGCCTGGTGCTGTTCGGCACGCACGCCTATCTGCTGACGCCGCTGACCTTCGATACCACCACGGTCGCCAGGCAACTGGAAGGCGCCGCGATCGGCCTGGCCGGCCGTGAAACCGCGCTGGGAGACGCGATCGTGCTCGCCACCCGGCATCTGCAGGAGCTGCCCGCGCGTTCGCGGGTGGTGGTGCTGTTGACCGACGGCGTCAATACCGCCGGCGCGGTCGCGCCGATGGATGCGGCCAAACTCGCGGCGTCGGCGGGCGTGCGCATCTACACCATCGGCATCGGTTCCGCGGCGTCGCAGACGATGTCGGTGTTCGGCATGAATCTTCCCGCGCCGGACGACGATCTCGATGTCGCCACCTTGCAGACGATCGCGCGCGAAACCGGCGGAAAATTCTTCCGAGCCTCGGATGCCGGGCAATTGGCGGCGGCGTATCGCAGCATCGACGCGCTGGAACCACTGGCACGGGGCGCGTCGCTGCTGCGCCCGCGCGAAGAACTTTATCCGTGGCCGCTGGGAGCGGCGATGCTGCTGGCACTGTTTCTATTGCCGTGGCCCGCGTTGCGTCCGTTCGCGAAGGCGGCCGCATGATTTCCGATCTGCATTTCCTGCGTCCATGGGGGTGGCTGCTGGCGCTGCCGTTGCCGCTGTGGCTCTTCATGCTGGCGCGCAACCAGCGCGGGCGCGCTGCCTTGTCGCGATTGGCGGATGCGAACCTGTTGCCGCATCTGATTCGCGACCATGGTGCGCGCGAACGCGGAGTCTTCGCGCTCGCCGCCACGGCATGGCTTCTGGCAGTGGCCGCGCTCGCGGGCCCGGCGTGGCAGCGCCAGCCCGCGCCGTTGTATGCGAACGGCGCCGCACGCGTGATCGCGCTTTCGCTCTCCGGCGACATGCGCGCGCAGGACGTGAAACCGGATCGCATGACCCGCGCGCGCTTCGCGGTGCACGACTTGCTGGATGCCGCCGGCGACGCGCGCACCGCGCTGATCGGTTATGCGGGCGACGCCTTCGTGGTCGCGCCGCTGACTTCCGACAAGGCGACCGTGCTGAACCTGTTGCAGGCGCTGGGTCCCGACGTGATGCCCGCGCCGGGCAACGACGCCGCACGCGCGATCGCGCAATCGCTGGACCTGTTGCGCCAGGCGCACGTGCAGGGCGGCGAGATCGTGCTGGTGACGGACGACGCAGCGTCCGATGCATTGGCGGCGGCGAGGACCGCGCGCGCCGCCGGCGTGCGCGTGGACGTACTCGGCATCGGCAGTCCACAAGGCGCGCCGGTTCCGCAGATCGACGGTGGCTTCGAACATGACGCCGCGGGTAACGTGCATATCGCCCGGCTGGATGAAAGCGTCCTGCGCGCGCTGGCGGACGCTGGCGGCGGAACCTACGCACCGCTCGGCGACAACGGCGACGGCGTGGCGATGATCGGCGCGCCGCCCGCGACGCGCTCCGTGGCGGCCAGTCGTCAGCAAGCCGATCTATGGCGCGATGCGGGCGCGTGGTTGCTGTTGCCGCTGTTGCCGCTCGCGGCACTGGCGTTCCGGCGCGGCTGGGTGTGCGTGCTGGCGCTCTGCTTCATCGTCCCGCAGGCGCGCGCAGCCACGTGGCAGAACCTGTGGTCGCGGCCGGACCAGCAAGCGTTGCAGGCTTTGCATGACGGCGACTACGCACAGGCGCAACGACTTGCACGCGACGCGCAACTGCGCGGCGCGGCCGCGTATCGACAGGGAAATTACGAAGCCGCCGCGACGGAATTCGCGCGCGGCGACGGCGTGCAGGCGCAATACGACCTCGGCAATGCGCTGGCGAAAGGCGGCAAGTATCAGGACGCGTTGGCCGCCTACGATTGCGCGCTGCAACGCGACCCGTCCTTTGCGGATGCACGCGCCAATCGCCAGGCCGTGCAGGACTGGTTGAAGCGGCATCCGCCGCCGCAACAGCCGAAGAATGCGGATGGCGCGCAAGGCAACGGAACAAAATCGCAACAAGGCGGCGACAAGAGCAGGCAATCCGCCAAGGGATCGTCCGGCCAGTCGAACAGCGATGGGCAGGATGGCCAATCGCTGGCGCAAAACCCGCGTGCGCAGGCAGGCAATGCGTCGGGCAACGCGCGCGAATCGGGCAACGCGGACAGCGCCAGGGGCAAGGCGCAAGGAGGCGACCAGCGCAACGGCGACACCGGTGCTTCGCTCGCGGAGGACAATCGCCAGCGCGAACAGGCGCAGCGCGCGCAACAGGCATTGCAGCAGGCGCTGGCGCAACGCGGCACCGGCGCGCAGCGTGCCGGCGGCAAGCCGCAGGGCACCTACGCACTGGGCGCGGGACCATCGGACAAGAATGGCAAGTTCGATCCACAGCAACGCGCCATGCTCGACGCGGTGCCGGACGATCCGGGCGCGCTGCTGCGCCGCAAGTTCCTGTTGGAATGGCAACGCCGCCACGGCCAGGCGACGGACGACGAAAACGACCAATGAAGACGCGTTTGCCGGGGTGGTTCGCATTGCTGGTGTTCGCGACGGCCGCGCTGGCCGCTCCGAACACGGCGGCACCGCTGCACGCGTTCTTGGACCGCAACCAGGTGGCGCTGGGCGAAACGGTCACGCTCAATATCGAAGGTGCGGACATGTCTTCCGGCGCACCCGAGTTTTTGCCGCTGCAACAGGACTTCGACGTGCTGGGCACGTCGAGTTCGAGCAAAGTCGAGGTCGTCAATGGCGTCACGCAAAGCAGCACGCAACTCGGCATTGCGTTGCGGCCGCGACATGCCGGAACGCTCACGATTCCATCCTTGCGGATCGGCAACCGGCAATCGCAGTCGTTGACCCTGCAGGTGAGTGCGGCGCCGGCGGCCGGCGTGGGCAACGCGGGCGACCCGGTATTCCTGGAAGCCGGCGTGGACGCCGTTTCGCCGTATGTCGGACAGCAGGTCGTATACACGTTGAAGCTTTTCTATTCCGGCAATCTCACCGGCGGACAACTCGACGAGCCGCAGGCCGACGGCGCGCAACTGCTGCATCTCAACAGCGACACGCGCTACCAGAGCGAGCGCGACGGCCGTACTTACCAAGTGGTCGAACGCCATTACGCGGTGGTCCCGCAACGCGCGGGGCGCATCGTGGTGCGCGGACCGGCGTTCCTCGGCCAGATGCTGTCCTCCAGCCAGGGCGATCCCTTCGACAGCTTCTTCGACGACGGCAAGCCGGTGCAGGCACGCGCGAGCGATCTCGCGCTCGACGTGCGCGCGCCCCCGTCGAATGCCGGCGCGCCATGGCTGCCCGCGCAAGCGGTGCAACTGAAACTTTCCGGCGTTCCGGCGAACCACCGGGTGAAGGCCGGCGAACCATTGACGCTGACCTTGAGCGTCGACGCCGTGGGCGCGGCGGCCGTGCAATTGCCCGAACCGCAATTGCCGCCGTTGTCCGGCGCGCGCGTCTATCCGGACCAGACGCAGGACGCCACGCGTGGCGACGGCCGCTGGCTGCACGGCACGCGCACGCGCAGCTTCGCGATCGTCCCCAACCGCAGCGGCACGCTCACGATTCCCGCGATCACGCTGAACTGGTGGAACGTCGCCCGCGATCATCCGGAACAGGCGAGCCTGCCGGCACAAACTTTGGCAGTGATCGGCGGAAGCGTGACGGCAGGCAATGTGCCGCCGGCAGCCGCGTCGTCCGCCGGGCATGCAAAGGCTGATGCCGTCGATCGCGACGCGGGAGCGGGATTCTTCTGGCGCGATCTCGCGCTCGCCAGCTTCGCGTTGTGGCTGATCGCGCTGGCGGCCTTCGCGTGGTGGCGATGGGCGCGCCATGCAGTTCCGCGCCGGGTCGACGGCTCGCCGCAAGGCGACGATGGTTCCGGCGCGCGCGCGTCGACGCGTCGGCGCGCACTGGAAGCGGCGCGACGAGGTGATGCGGGTGCCTGCGAACGCGCGCTGCTGGCATGGGCGCGCAACGAACGTCCCGGGTTGCGCCCGTCCGGCGCCATGGGCGAGGCCCTGGCGGATCCGGCGCAGCGCGCGGCATTCGAGCAATTGCAGCGCGCGCACTGGAAAGGCGGCGACGTGCGCGCAGCCTGTGATGCGGTCGCGCAAGCATTCACGCGTGGTTTCCGGTGGCGCGAACCCGATGATGCAGGCACGCGACGCACGCGGAACGATTTGCCGCCGTTGTACCCGCCGCAGACGCCGGGCGACTAGCATTCCCGTGCTTGCGACGCGGCAGGAATGGAGGGGGAACGATTCGCGCCGGCGTCAATCCGCCACGGCGATATGCAGCCGTTGCGCGGCCTCGTGCCATGCGCGAAACATTTCCGCATCGAACGCGCACAGCACGATGTGATGCGGCGTGCGCACGCGCGCGATTTCTTCGGCCAGTACGGCGAGCGCCACGGCAGCGGCGGCGGCGCGTGGATAGCCATACACGCCGCAACTGATCGCGGGAAACGCGATCGCATCGATGCCGTGTTCGCGTGCCAGTGCCAGCGAATTGCGATGGCAGGCGGCGAGCAATGTGGGTTCGTCGTGATCGCCGCCGCGCCAGACCGGGCCCACGGTGTGGATGACGTGCCTCGCAGGCAGATCGAACCCGGATGTGATGCGCGCCTCGCCGGTCTCGCAGCGCACGCCGCGCCACAGTTCCGGGAGCGCCCGGCACGCCTCCAGCAATCGCGGACCGGCGGCACGATGGATGGCGCCATCGACGCCGCCACCCCCGAGCAGGGATTCATTGGCGGCGTTGACGATCGCGCCGACGCGCAATGTGGTGATGTCGGCACGCAGAATTTCGATGGGCATGGAACGTGGCTCCGGCCGCGTGCGACCGGAGCCGGAATGACGCGGAATCAGGGCGCGCGCTGCTTCAAGAGGTCGCGGATCTCGGTCAGCAGCACGACATCCGCCGGCGGCGCCGCGGGGGCGGCCTCCTTCTTGGGCATGGCGCGCTCCAGCATCTTGATCACGATGAAGATCGCCAGCGCGATGATCAGGAACTGGATGATGGTGTTGATGAACACGCCGTAGTTGATCGCCACCACCTGCTTCGGATCGGTGGAATCCTTCAGCACCCATTTCAGGCTGGAGAAGTCGATGCCGCCGATCAGCACGCCGATGGGCGGCATGATGAGGTCGTTGACCAGGGATGTGACAATCTTGCCGAAGGCGCCGCCGATGACCACGGCGACGGCCAGGTCGACCACGTTGCCACGCATGACGAAAGCCTTGAAGTCGCTGGCGAAACTCATCGTATGACCCTCCCTAGTGTTGAATAATCGCCTGCCCGGTGCGGCGGCCAGCGGACTCTAGCGCAATCGTTTTTCGGCTGCTTGAACCAATCGGCTAGCCGATGCGGCCTTCCAGCGTGGCGACATCCTGCAATTCCGCACGGAAGCGGTCGCCGCGCAGCAACGGGCCTACCCCCGCCGGGGTGCCGGTGAAGACGAGATCGCCCGGTTTCAGCTCGAACAGCTTCGAAAGTTCGACGAGGATTTCGGCGGCGGGGAAAATCATCTCGGCGATGTCCGCCCGCTGGCGCGTTTCGCCATTCACCTGCAGCGAGAGCCGCGCGCGCGCCGGATGCCCGATTTCGGCCGCCCTGCGCAACGCGGAAACCGGCGCGGAATAATCGAAGCCCTTGGCGGCGTCCCACGGCAGGCCCTTCGCCTTCGCCACGGCCTGCAGGTCGCGGCGCGTGAGGTCGAGCCCGACGCCGTAGGCGAAGATGCAATCGCGCGCGCGCGCCGCATCGAGATCGCGGCCGCCATCGGAAAGCGCGATCACCATTTCAACCTCGTGATGCAGCTCCCGGGTCGCCTGCGGATAAGGCACCTCGCCACCTTCCGGCACGACCGCATCCGCGGGCTTGAGGAAGAACACCGGTTGCGCGCTACTGCTGGGCTGCGCGCCTATTTCCTTCGCATGGTCGGCGTAGTTGCGGCCGATGCAATAGATGCGGCGCACCGGAAAGCGCGCGGCCTCGCCGATGATGGGCAGGCTGGGCTGTGCGGGAGGCTGGATGGCGTAAGTCACGGGGCGGTCTCGCAAAGCGGGCATCCTAGCAGTCCGGGGGGATGACACCTGTCAAGCGCGATGGCTGATGCGCGTCGCTGCCGCGGCGGGGAAGCGCCTGCGAAGCTGTGGCAGACTGGCGGGAGCCCGAGGGAGTCCAGACGCTTGAACGACGGAGACCTGCTGCATCAATTGCGTATTTCGCGCGACCAGCGCGACGACGATGGGCGGCGTTCGCGCTGGCCGTGGATCGTCGGAGCGATCGTGCTGGCGCTGCTGGTCGCGGCGGCCGCCGCGTTCTTCCTGCTGCGCGGCCAGGCGATCGTGGTGCAGGTGGCGACGGCGGTGGCGCCCGCGGCCGACAGCGATGCCGGCGCCGTGCTGCAGGCGACCGGCTACGTCACCGCGCGGCGCGAGGCCACGGTCTCGGCGCAGATCATCGGTACCGTCACCGAAGTGCTGTTCGAAGAAGGCGAGCATGTCAGGAACGGACAGGTGCTGGCGCGGCTGGACGACACGCAATACAAGGCGCAGTTGAACGCCGCGCGCGCGCAGGCCGCGGCCGCGCAGGCGCAGGCCGCGCAATCGCAGGCGCAATTGGCGCAGGCACAGCGCGACGCGCAACGCCTGGACAGCGTCGCCGCGCAAGGGCTGGTCTCCAAACAGCAGGCGGAACAGGCGCGCACGCAGGCCTTGGTGGATCGGGCCGCGCTGCTGACGGCGCAGCGCAACGCCCAGGCCGCCGACGCGCAGGTGGCGGCCGCGCAGGTCAATTACGACTACACCGTGGTGCGCGCGCCGTTCGACGGCGTGATCACCGACAAGGCCGCGCAGGTCGGCGAAATCGTCTCGCCGTATTCCTCCGGCAGCGGCTTCACGCGCACCGGCATCGCCACCGTGGTGGACATGGATTCGCTGGAGGTGGACGTCGATGTCAACGAGGCCTACATCGGCCGCGTCAAGCCGGACATGCCGGTCGAGGCGGTCCTGGATGCCTATCCGGACTGGAAGATCGCGGCGCACGTGATCGCCATCATTCCCAGCGCGGACCGCAGCAAGGCCACGGTGAAGGTGCGCATCGCGCTGGAACAGAAGGACCCGCGCATCGTGCCGGACATGGGCGTGCGCGTGTCCTTCCTCGAGCAGCGGCGCGACAACACGCAGAAACTTTCCGGCGTGCTGGTGCCGGCCGATGCGGTGGCGCAGCGCGACGGCGGCAGCGTGGTGTTCGTGATTGATGGCGATCGCGTGCACCGCACACCCGTCACCGTCGGCGCGCAGCTCAACGACATGCGCCAGATCACGCAGGGCCTGAACCCGGGACAGAGCGTGGTCAAGGCGCCGCCGCCGAGCCTCGCCGACGGCGCCAAGATCAAACCGGAAACCACGAACACGAACGACTGACGGCCGTCATCGCGCGCGCCGCCCCAAGCAGGAGACAACGATGAACGCAGCCATCGCCGACGTACAGCCATCCGGACCCCTGGTGCAGATCCGCAACCTCGCCAAGGTCTACCAGCGCGGCAAGCAGAAGCTGGAAGTGTTGCACCACATCAACCTCGACATCGCGCGTGGCGATTTCCTCGCGCTGATGGGGCCTTCCGGTTCCGGCAAGACCACGCTGCTGAACCTGATCGGCGGCCTGGATTCGCCCAGCGAGGGCTCGTTGAGCGTGGACGGCAAGCGCATCGACACGCTCGGCGAAAGCCAGCTCGCGCGCTGGCGCGCGGGCAACGTCGGCTTCGTGTTCCAGTTCTACAACCTGATGCCGGCGCTGACCGCGCAGAAGAATGTCGAGCTGCCGTTGCTGCTCACCAAGCTCTCCGCGTCGCAACGCAGGAAGAACGCGGCGATCGCGCTGCAACTGGTCGGCCTCGCCGACCGCGCCTCGCACAAGCCGGCCGAACTTTCCGGCGGCCAGCAGCAACGCGTGGCGATCGCGCGCGCGATCGTGTCCGACCCGACCCTGCTGGTGTGCGACGAGCCGACCGGCGACCTCGACCGCCAGTCCGCGGAAGAAGTGCTGACCCTGCTGCAGCGGCTCAACCGCGAGCACGGCAAGACCATCGTGATGGTCACGCACGATCCGAAGGCCGCGGAATACGCCGCGCACACGCTGCATCTGGACAAGGGCACGCTCGTGGAACAGGGCGCAGGTTGACGGGAGCGCTCGATGAAATATTTCCATCTGATCTGGGCGGCGCTGTGGCGCCGCAAGACCCGCACCTTCCTGACGCTGGTGTCGATCGTCGCGGCGTTCCTGCTGTTCGGGTTGCTCGATTCCGTGCGCGTCGCGTTCACCGCCGGCAACAACGTTGCGGGCGCGGGCCGCTTGGTCGTCACTTCGAAGATGTCGATGCAGCAGGCGTTGCCGGTCAGCCTGGCGCCGCGCATCGCCGCCGTGCCGGGAGTCAGCGAAGTGGCTTACGCGGACTGGTTCGGCGGCGTCTACCAGGATCCGAAGAACCAGCTTTTCATGTTCGCGGTCGATCCGAACTATCTGGACCTGTATCCCGAGTTCGTGCTGCCGGCGGACCAGCGCAAGGCCTGGGATGCCGATCGCACCGGTGCCATCATCGGGGCCGCACTGGCGAAGAAATTCGGCTGGAAGATCGGCGACAAGATCCCGATCCAGTCGACGATCTTCCCGTCGAAATCCGGTGGCAGCAACACCTGGACGTTCGACGTTTCGGGCATCTTCCACGCCAAGGACAGCAGCCAGCAGGGCAGCGAGCAGATGATGATGTTCCACTGGAAGTACTTCGACGAGAACAATGCCTTCGGTTCCGGCGAAGTGCACTGGTATGTCGCCAAGGTCGCCGATCCCGCGCGCGCGGATGCGGTCGCCAAGGCCATCGACGCGCTGTCGGCAAACTCGGATCACGAGACGCGCGCGCAAACGGAGCAGGCGTTCCAGGCCGGCTTCATCAAGCAGCTCATCAACATCGGCTTCGTGGTGGCGGCGATCATGGGCGCGGTGTTCTTCACCCTGCTGTTGCTCACCGGCAACACCATGATGCAGGCGGTGCGCGACCGAACTTCCGAAATCGCGGTGCTGAAGACGATCGGTTTTTCCGGGCGCAGCGTGCTGGCGATGGTGCTGGCGGAAGGCGTATTGATGCTGCTGGTCGGCGGATTGATCGGGCTCGGACTGGTTGCCTTGATCGTGCCGGGCATGGCGGCGGCGAGTGGCGGCATGATGCCGGTGCACCGCGTCTCCTCGCAGACGTGGGAAATCGGCATCGCGTTGATGCTGGTCATCGGACTGGTGGTGGGCCTGTTGCCGGCGCTGCGCGCCATGCGCCTGAACATCGTCGATGCGTTGAGCGGACGCTGAGGAGCGCGTGATGAAATTCCTGATCAATCTCGGATTGTTCCTCGTCGTGCTGGTCGCGCTGGCGATCTGGACCATGCTGCCGTGGATCGGCGCGCTGATCCTGGCGATCGCCTTCGGCTTGTGGCTGGCCTTCACCCGTTCCGGCAGGCAGGCTGCATCGGTGACGCGCATGGGCATCGGCACGCTCAACCAGCGCCTGGGTTCCTCTTCGGTGATCGTCATCGGCATCGCCGGCGTGGTCGCCGTGCTGGTGGCGCTGCTGGCGATGGGCGAAGGCTTGAGCGCAACCTTGCAGAGCGGTGGCCGCGACGACACCGCGATCGTGCTACGCGGTGGTTCGGTGTCCGAATCGCAATCGGTGCTCGTGCGCGACGATGTCGATGCGATCAGGCAGGAGCCCGGCATCGCGCGCGATGCGCAAGGCAAACCCATGGTTTCCGCGGAGCTGGTGGTGCCCGCCAACGTGAAGGAGAAATCCGGTGACGACGCCAGCGCGCAGGTGCGCGGCGTGGACGACATGGCATGGTCGTTGCGCCCGCAGATGAAGATCGTCGAAGGCCGCAAGTTCAAGCCCGGCTTGCGCGAACTGGTGGTCGGCGAGGGCGCCCATCGCCAATTCGCCGGACTGGATGTGGGCGACGACGTGAAACTGGGAACCCAGACCTGGAAAGTGGTCGGCCTGTTTTCCAGCGGCGATGCCTACGATTCGGAAATGTGGGCCGATCGCCAATCGCTGGCGGCAGTCTACAACCGCGGCAACAGCGCGGAATCGGTGCTGGTGAAACTCGCCGACGCCAAGGCGATGGACACTTTCAAGGCCGCGCTGGCCAGCGATCCGAAACTGAAAGTGGAAGCCAGCACCACCAGGGCCTATTTCGCCAAGCAGTCGGAAGGCCTGTCCAAGGTGATCAAGGTGGTGGGCCTGACGGTGGGCATCATCATGGCGATCGGCGCACTGTTCGGCGCGCTCAATTGCATGTTCGCCGCGGTGTCGGCGCGTGCGCGCGAAATCGCCACGCTGCGCGCGATCGGTTTCCGCGGCTCGCCGGTGGTGGTGTCGGTGATGCTGGAAACCATGCTGCTGGCGCTGGCTGGCGGTGTGCTCGGTGCCGCGATCGTGTGGCTGCTGTTCAACAACTACCACGCCTCCACGCTGAGCGGCTTCACCCAGGTCATGTTCCAGTTCAAGGTCAGCCCGGAACTGATCTGGACAGGCTTGAAATGGGCGCTCGCGATCGGCTTCGTCGGCGGCTTCTTCCCGGCCATCCGTGCGGCGCGGTTGCCCGTGGCGACGGCGCTCAGGGAGTTGTGACGCCGGAAACTCTTAAGCAGGGCGGGGTTCGCTGCGTTTCTCCGCTCTGCGCAGGTTCGACGAAGAATGGCAACGATGTGGAGCACGGCGTAGGCGTTAATGACTGAGTGGTGGTAGTGGGTCATCAAGCCATGACCTTATCCGATATAGAAGAAACCCGGAAAGCGGCGAGTGATGCCTTCAAGCGGCATGACTATGATTTGGCACTCTCTTTGTCGATTGAACTTTCAAGATACAACGTGCCAGAAGCCTTGTTCACTTGTGGATTGATTTATGAGCGATTGAAAGGAAAGATGGATTTGGAAAAATCTTATACTTATTATGATCGACTCAGGAAGTACGACCTCGTCGAGGGAAGTAACGGATGCGTGCGAGTTATTTTGAAAAAAGGGGCGCATTCGGAAGCGGCGAAGGCTGAGCAATACTGCCTGATGGCCATGAAGGAGGACGGCAGTCCTCTTGCACGTTTATTGCTTGGCAGAGTCCTTGAAGAACTTTGCCAACCACCAGATTTACATAGAGCCAAAAAGCTGTATTTGGAGGCTGCGCTGCATGGGCGACCTTGGGGTTATCGAAGATTCGCCAATATAAAAATCAGGGAAGGACATAAAGTCGTCGGTATTCTGATCCATATTATTACTACTTTAATTTTCCCATTCTATGTGCTGATTCTTGGGAATAAAGCCTTGCAAGCTGGCTAGCTTGTGTAAATTGATTGCTAACCCTAATGAACGATAAGACTGCGTTTCGGGCCGTGTTTGTTTAAATAATTTCGCTTTGCTCGACGTGATGTCATGGGGCGTCTGATGGCTTACAGCCAGCGCCACGGCACGAAGATCGCCGCCAGGATGGCGATGAAGATCGTCCACTTCACGACGTAATACAGCTTGCGGTTGTGGGTTTTCAGCGCCTTGCCGACGCGGCGGATGGAGTAGACGTACTTGAAGGCGCGGTTGAGGCCGCCAGTGCGGTCGCCATCCATGTTGGGCGCGGAACCTGCGCCGAGGAAATGCCTCGCGACGAAGCGATTCAGCGCTTGCGCCCAGCGGTATTTCATCGGGCGCTCGACGTCGCAGAACAGGATGATGCGGTTCTGCGCGGTTTCATTGGCGGCCCAGTGGATGTAGGTCTCGTCGAACAGCACGCCCTGGCCGTCGCGCCAGCTGTACGGCTCGTCGTCCACCCGGATCCAGCAGCGGTCGTCGTTGGGCGTGATCAGGCCGAGGTGATAGCGCAGCGAGCCGGCGTAAGGATCGCGATGCTTGCCGAGATTGCTGCCGGGCGGCAGCTCCGCGAACATCGCCGCCTTCACCCCGGGCACCGCATGCAGCAGCTCGACTGTGCGCGGGCACAGTTGCTGCGCGGAAGGATGCGGCGCGTCGTCGTACCACTTCAGGTAAAAGCGCTTCCAGCCGGTACGGAAGAACGAGTGGAAACCCGCATCGTCGAAATTGCCGGAAGCCTTGATATGGCTTTCGCGCGACAACGCGATCGCCTCGTCGCGGATTTCCTGCCAGTGGCTGCGCAGGTTTTCCAGCTCCGGAAAATCCGCCAGTTGCAGGTACGGCGTGCGCGCCACGCGCGAGAACGCGTACATCAGCAGGTTGATCGGGGCCATGAAGGTGGAATGGTCGGTGACCTGGCGTGCGAAGCGGTGCCGCACGCGCCCGCGGAAGTGCACGTAGAGCGCGCATGCGATGAACAAAGCCAGGACGATCCACTTGATCATGATCGGTATGCGAGAGGATTGCTCCGCGCGGGCTTCACTTGGAATGTGCGGCCATGGATGGCCACTTTTTGATTTTCGCGTCGATGGATCGGCGCAAAGCCCTGTCCATTTTAGCGCGTGCGGCGGGGAACCCATGCGCGCGCCAGCGCCAGCGTTACGACGCCGATCAGGATCACCGCCATGCCGGCCAGTTCCAGCGTGCCCACGCGCTCGCCGGCGAACAGCACACCGATCAGCACCGCCACCGGAGGATTCACGTAGGCATAACTGGCGGAAAGTGCCGGTCGCACGGCCTTCAGCAGGAACAGGTAAGCGCTGAATCCCACCAGCGAGCCCACGAATATCAGATAGGCGAGGGCGGACGCGGCCTGCACGGGGACGTGCACGGGCCAGCGTTCACCGGCAAGCAGCGCCATCAATCCCAGCGCCAGCGAGGCGCACAACATCTGCGCGGCCACGTTCATGGGGCCTGGCGGCATGTCCTGGCGACGGCTCCAGATGGAACCGAACGCCCACGAGGCAGCCGCGAACAGCAATGCGGCGGCGGCCCAGGGCGAACCACGCAATTCGCCGCCGCTGTTGAGCAGCACCACGCCGATGAAACCGACGACCAGGCCCGCCACCTCGGTGCGACGGAGTTTTTCGCGATAGAACACGACGATCACTGCGACGAACAGCGGCTCGCAGGCGACCGCCACCGCCGCGAGGCCCGAGGCGACGTATTGTTCGGCGAAACACACCATGCCGTTGCCGAGGCCGAGCAGCAGCACGCCGGTGATCGCGGCATTGCGCCATTGCCGTGGCGTGGGCGCCGGCGCACCGCGCGCGCGCAGCCATACGTACATCAGGGTTCCGGCGATGACGAAACGCACTGCCGCCAGCAGGAACGGCGGGAAGCCGGTGAGCGCGATGCGGATGCCGAGATAGGTCGAACCCCAGATCACGTACACCGCGGCCAGTGCCAGCGGGACCAGCCAGCGGCGTTCGTGCGTGACGGCCGGGATGGGATACGCGGTGTCGTTCATGGGTGGCTGTGTGGAAAGTGTGGGCAAGCATGCCCGGTTGCCGGTTGGCGCTGCCGGACCGGCGCCGTGAAAAAGCAGACAAGCATGCTGCCTGCTTTCCTGATTTTCACTTCGAGGGAACAGGGATCAGCGCAAGAACCAACCGATATGATTTCATTCTAGCGGCAATCGCGGGGCATTCCGGATTGCAGCGTCATGAGACTTTCATCATGCAGGTTTGAGCGGAATTCAAGACGCAGCATGTGCTTCGCGGCGTTCGCTTTCCAGCAGGCGCTGCTTGCGCTGCGCGCCCCAGCGCCAGCCGCCCGGCGTGCCATCCTCCCGCACCACGCGGTGGCACGGCACGATCAGCGCCAGCCGGTTGGAACCGCAGGCGCGGCCGACCGCGCGCGCGGCCTTGGGCGCGCCGATGGCGCGCGCGATTTCGCCATAGCTGCGCGTTTCGCCGGCGGGAATGCGCGTCAACGCGTTCCACACGCGCCACTGGAATGCCGTGGCGGCGACGTCCAGCGGCGGCAACGGTCGCGCGGTCCGTTCGTGTTTGCCGAACTGTGCGGCGATCCGCGCCACCACCGTCGATAGCCATTCGTCGCGGCCGGCGTCGACGCGCGTGACGCGCGCGTGCGGGAATTCGTCGCGCAATTCGCGCAACAGCGCCGCATCGCCGGCGCCGACATTCACCGCGCACAGTCCGCGTTCGGTCGCGGCCACCAGCACCCGGCCGAGCGGGCAGGCCATCGTGGTGTAGCGGATCGCCACGCCTTGGCCGCCTTCGCGGTAGCGCGCGGGCGGCATGCCGAGCAGGCGGTCGCTGTGTTCGTACACGCGGCTGCCGGAACCGAAGCCGGCGTCGAAAATGGCTTCCGTGACATTGGCGCCTTTGCGCAGCGCGCGCTTGAAGTCGCCGAATCGGCGCGCGCGCGCGTATTCGGCGGGCGACACGCCGAACCTGTGCTTGAACGCGCGCTGCAGGTGGCTGGGTGAAAGCCGTACCTGTGCGGCCAATGCGGTCAGATCGGGCGCGTCGCCTGGGCGGTCGAGCAGTTCGCGTGCGCGCGTCAGCGCGTCGGGGAGGGGCTTGCGTGCGGTATTCATGGCGCCATTGTGGAGCGCGCCGCAACCCGTCGCTATCCGATTCTTGCGCGGGAGCGTGGATTCATCACGCGGAATTCGCCTTCGATGACGTCGTCGCGGGCGGTGCGTTCGCGCGTGCGCGTCAGCAGGCGACGCGCCAGCAGCGTCAGCGCGCCGAGAGCCGCAATGGCGAGGCCGGCGAACAGGCCGAATACCAGCAAACCGGCCAGCACCAATGCGCCGGCGATCAACAGCAACGCCCGCAACAGCGGATGACGGGGCAACGCAAAGGCGATGTGCATCAGAATTGCCGCATGGATGGAGGCGTTTGCTATCTTGTGCCGATCATGCAGGCTTGCAAGTGCCGATGGACATGACCGCGCCATTGTGCCGCGTCGAGGATATTCCCGACGGCGGCGTGCTGGGCCTGGATCCGCCCGATCCGGACGGCGAAGCGCTGGTGTTGCTGCGCCACGGCGATGCGGTGTCCGCATGGATCAACGTTTGCCCGCACGCCGGACGGCGCATGGACTACGCGCCGAACCTGTTCCTGTTCAAGGACGGGCTGCTCGTCTGCGCGGTGCACGGCGCGAGTTTTGCGCTGGCGGACAATGGCCTGTGCGTGGGCGGCCCTTGCCGCGGGGAATCGCTGACGGCGGTGCCGCTGCGGGTGGCGGACGGCATGGTGTGGCGCGATTGAGCGCGTTGCGCCGAATGCGGTCGCATTCCGCCAGCCGGGTTTTGGGAAACACCCGGTTGGTGCGGGCCATGGAGGGGCCGCCGCGAATCAAGCACATCAAGTGCTTGATTCGGCGAAGCCGAGTACGGACATGTGCCGGACTCGGCGTATTGAAAAAGTGCAGGACGGCACTTTTTCAACATTCTGCTAGATGGCCGCGAACGCCTCGCGCGTGAGGTTCAGCGGTTCGCCGTCCGTGCACGCAACGTCGTCCTCGATGCGGATGCCGCCATAAGGGCGGAATGCCTCGACCTTGTTCCACGCCACGTCTTTCGCGGCCGGCTTGGCGCGCAACTCGTCCAGCAGCATGTCGATGAAATACAGCCCCGGCTCGATGGTCGTGACCATGCCGGGCTGCAGCGTGCGCGTGAGCCGCAGCCAGGGATGGCCTTCCGGCTTCGCGATCGTGCCGCCGCGTTCGTCGCGCTGGAAGCCCGCCACGTCGTGCACCTGCAGCCCGATCAGATGGCCGAGGCCATGCGGAAAGAACGTGGACGAGATTCCGTTGGCCACGGCGGCTTCCGCGCTGCAGGCGATGAAGCCCTGGTCGCGCATGGCCTGCATCAACACGTGATGGGCATGCAGGTGCAGCTCCGGGTAACTCTGTCCCGCGCGAACCCTGGAGCAGAATTCCTGCTGCGCGCGATCGACCGCATCGATCAGCGCCTGGAACTCGCCGGCATCCGGGGCGGCATGGGTGCGCGTGATGTCGGAGTTGTAGCCGTGGAACTGTCCGCCCGCGTCGATCAGGAACGAGTGCGCATGCGTGGGTGGATTGCGGTCGAAATGCATGTAATGCAGCACCGCGCCGTGGCGATCCAGCGCGATGATGTTGTCGTAAGGCAACTGGTGTTCGGCAAGGTGCGTGGCCTGCAGGTAGGCGATGTGGATCTCGAATTCGGACGCGCCGGCACGGAACGCCTGTTCCGCCGCACGGTGCCCGCGCGCGCCGATGCGGCTGGCGACGCGCATCATCGCGATCTCGTAGGCGGTCTTGAACGAACGCTGCCAGTGCAGGCAGTCCATCAGCGGCTGCGGATTGTCCGGCGCGTAGCCGGCCAGCGCGCAATCGTCGCCGCCGACGATCACGCAACGCGCGGGATCCTTCGGCAGGTGCGCGCGCGCTTCGTCCGCATCGCGGACGACGACGATATCGAAATGCTCCACCCAGTAGCCCGCGGGCGTCGGCGGCACCACGTGCCAATAGTCGCGCGGCTGCAGGAAAACCAGTTTCGGCTTGGCGCCCGGGGTGAAGACGATCCAGCTTCCCGGCGCTTCGGTCAGCGGCAGCCAGTGGACGAAATGCGGGTTGGCGCGGAACGGATAGGGCGCATCGTCGAGGAAGCGCAGGATCGGGCGGCCGGCGGCGATCACCAGGTGATCGCGCTGCGCCAGCCGCAACGCGGCTTCGCAACGGCGCTGCAACTCGGCGACGTGCGCGGGATACAGCCCCGCGAGATTGTCCTGCGGCGCGGCGGTCATGGCGTGGCCCGGTTCGCGGAAAACGCCATGGTGCCGCGTTGCACGAAGAACTGCAAAGTACGTAAGGGAACTCTACATAGTCACACGGTAATAAGTCGTTGCTTCCAGCGGCTTATTAGTTTCCCCGTCAATCAGGAGCCTCCGAATGACTCGCGCAGTATCGAAATCAATCTTTGCCTCATAGGCTCCACTGGCATCTCCTGCCTCTAGCAGAAGTACATACCCTCCCTTCCGACGGATGATCTTGGCTCTATTCACATCAGCCAGATCACAAAATAACGATCGCGAAATAAACAACGAGTGACCATTCACGGTGATCGATATGCGATCCACGATGCTGCACGGGTATCTGCTGTACGTACAGCTTGAATCGATGACGAGCGGCACAGGGTCACTAGCGCTGCCAATCTGCTTCTCATGCGTAAATATCGCTGCTTGAACCGACTCCTTGCCAATGACGGAGACGACTGTTGTTGTTCCATTAGGAGCGACTGAGGTCATCCCCTTGAGTGTCATCGCATGGGCTTCCGCGCACATGGCGAGCAAGCCGATAGCAATCAAGAAATGATTGGATCGAGTCATCGTCGCGTCACCTGTTTTGAACCAGTTATGTTGCAAGCCAACGTGTGTTGGCTGCTTGCGATGTCCGCAACGAATCGATCGGACTACCTGTTTGCGCTGCGACAGTCATTGCGACGACGCGGCACAACTTGATGACGCTCAAGCGTCCTGTCTTTCCAGCCATTGCGATAGCACCTGGGCATCGGCATCCGACAGCGCGATGATGCGCAGGCCCGCCCAGTGCTGGCCCGGCACCGCGGCCGGTTCGCTCCATTGCTCGTGCACGCCGGCTTCCAGCGGATGCGGTTTGGCGCCGGAACCCGGCAGGTGGAAGCGCACCTGGTACAGGGCGTCGTCGTTGAGCTTGCGGCGGCCGATCAGCATCATGCCGTCGCGCGACAGATTGCCGACGCGCCCGAGGCTTTCTCCCGTGAGGGCGTCGACCACTTCGATCGGATCGGTGGCGTGCTTGCGCGTGGCGCGGCGTTGTTCGGACGAGTTCATGATGGGTCCCGTGCGTAGGGCTTCGTGCCGTGCGATCCGCGCTTCATGTTTCGGCGCCGGCGGCGCGCGGCGCCACGCCGAAATTCCGCAGGCCGGAAACCAGCGCGTTCCATGCGCGGTCGATCAGCGATTCGTCGCGTTTCGGCATCGGCCGCACCTGGCCCAGCACCATGAGGCGCGCGACCTGTTCCAGGTGGCGCTCCGGCGCCGCGGTGCCGCGCGCATTCACGAACAGGCAGCGGTTGGTGGAAGGCGTGTACCAGGCCAGCTTGCGCGCCACCCGCTGTCCCTGCTGGTTGACGGTGAACTCGAACCAGGTGCCGAACGGCAGCGTTTTCAGCCGCGCCAGCGCCTGCTGCTCGTCGTTGCCCATCGGCGGCAGCGGGGGCTCGCTTTCCCGTTTCGAGGTTTCGTCTTCGCCCAGCTTCTGGCGCGTTTTCAGGCGCACCGCGAGTTCGGTCTGGCTCGGATTGTCGCCGCCCGCCGTCGCGGGCTCGGCCGGGAGATCCAGCACGCGGTTCGCGAGTTGCGTCGCCTCGGGGCCCTGCAGCCCGATCTGCGCCAATCCGTCTTCCAGTTCCACCTTGACGCGCTCGTTGTCGCGCTGCTCCGGTTCGCGCAGCAGTTCGTCGGCAGCAGCGAGGCGGCGATGGAAGGCTTCGCTGTCCTCGCCGTGGCGCAGGATCGCCAGCGCCAGCGCATCGCTCCACGCCTGTTCCAGCAGCGCCCGCGTCAATGGCGACACCTTGCGACCGGCCAGGCGTTCCTCGATGGCGGAAGTCGCGCGCGCGCGCGCCTGTTCCAGGCGGTCGCGGCCTTGCGCGGCTTCCAGCTGGCGGCGTTCGGCGATCTCGGCGCGGCGCTTCAATGAATGCACTTGCGAGTCCAGTTCGTCGATCAGGCGTTCGAACAGCGACACGTCGCCGCTGAATTCGCCCAGCACGCGGTCGACCGTGCGTTGCAGCTTGTCCGCCAGCGCAGCGTCGGATTCGCCTTCGCCGGTGTCCATCCAGGTATTGGCGGTTTCGGCCACGGTGTTGAGCAGGCGCCGCGCCGGATGCGCGCGCCGGGTGAAGAAGCTGCGGTCCGCCAGCGCGGTGCGCAGCAGTGGTACCTGGAGGCGCGCGAGCAACTGCTGCGCCATGCCGCCGCTGCGGGTTTCGTCCATCAATCGATCGAACAGCAGCGAGATCAGTTCGACCGTGTCGCGGTGTTCGGGCGAGAACTGCGGCGTGCGCCCGTCCGGCGAATAGCGGCGCAACTCCGCCAGCATGTCCTGCCGCAGGTGCTGCACGGTGCGTTGCACGCCACGGCCGCCGAGCTGCACCGGCGTCGGCGCGCGCGTTTGCAATGCGGCCAGCACGGTCTGCAATTCCTCGCCGGAGGCGACGTAACCGCCGCCGGGTGTGGATTCGTCCGGCATCCCCGCCATGCCGCTGCGACGTCGTTCCAGCAGTTCGCGCAAGTTGCCCATCACCGCATCGGCGCTGTTCTGCGCCGGCGCAGGCGGCGGGGCTTCCGCCGGTGCACCATCGCCGCGCTTGCGCGGCTGCGCGTCGGGATTGCGTTTGGGCAGGTAGGTACGCAGGTTCTGCAGGATGCCGCGCGAGACCAGGTGTTCGTTCAAGCAGCCGTACAGGGCTTCGGAACCGCTCAACACGCGCCGGTCGCACGCCTGGTAGAACACCGTGCGGTGTTCGCGCGGCAGGTTCATGCCGACCGCGATCTCGCGCATGCCCTCCGCCAGCGCATGCGGACCCAGCGGCAGCGCATCGGATTCCAGCGATGGCGAGGCCGCCAGCACGCCATAGCGATGCCCGAGTTCGAACAACGCCTGGCTGACGCGAAGTTCGGCGCGCGTGGCGATGTCGTCCAGCGTCATCTCTTCCTCGAATTCGGCATGATCGACCAGCGCGAGATCGCCGCGCGTTTCCGTCGCACGAGGTCCCTGTGGCCTGCCGAGCGCCGCCAGCCGCCCCTCCAGTATCGACAACAGGCGCGGCACGACGTCGGCGCGCGTGCGCTTGACTTCACGCAGGCTTTCGAACGCCGTCTGCTGTTCGGCGTCGTTGCGCGCCTGTTCGGCCGCCTTGAAAAGTTGCTGCTCGAGTTCCGTCAGGGCCGCGCGCAGTTGCGGTTCGATCCACGCGCCGCATTCGGCGAGTTGTTCTTCGAGCAGACTTCGCACCCTTGCGGACAGCCCGGTGCGTTCGGCGAGCGTCTTTGGCAGGCGTTCGGCTGACATCATCTCCCCCCGCGGCGGAGCGTCGCCGCGGGGGGATTCTATGCCCGTGCAAGGACATAAGCCACGGGTTTCGGGAAGCACCTCACCATTCTGAGCACTACTGCCCGAATGCTCCCGCGGCGGCAATCCGCGTGGTCATTCCTGCGGCGACCACGCCAGTTCGATCCAGCCGGAGCGCCCGGGCGTGTTGTACCCGCCGACCAGGTAATAAGTGCGGTCCGCGAGGTTCTCCGCGCGCAGGTGCAATTGCCATGAGGTCGAGAACGAATAGTTCAGCCGCGCGTTGATCAGGGCATAACCGCCGAGCGGACCATCGATGTCCTGGCGCTGGCTTTCCGCATAAAGCTCGATCCCAGCATCCAGGCGTTCGTTGAAATAGCGGCTCAGCACGAGGTCGCCCTTGCGCGGCGCGCGGCGCAGCAGGCGCGCGCCGGTATCCGGATCGCGCGCGTCCTGCCATGTCGCGTTGCCGTCGATACCCCAGCCGCCGTTGCGCCAGTGCGTTTCCCACTCGACGCCGTCGATGCGCGCGTGTTCGATGTTCTCGGCCTGGAACAGCGGGCCGGTGAAATCGATCAAGTCGTCGATGTCGGTGTGGTAGGCGGAAAGTTTCGTGGTGAAGCCGTCGGCGATCGTCCATTCCGCGCCGAGTTCGCTGCTGCGCGAACGTTCCGGGCGCAGGTCCGGGTTGCCCGCGAAAAGGCCGCCGTAACCGGGGGAGAATTGTTCGTTGAGGCTGGGCGCACGGAAGCCCTGCCCGAAACTCGCGATGAGCCGGAGCGTGGGCGCGATGCGCCAGCCGATCGCGCCGGAACCCGTGGATGCGCCGCCGAATACGCTGTTCTGGTCGTGGCGCGCGGCCAGCTCCCAATCGAAGCCCGGCAGGTGTCCGTTCCAGCCTGCGAACACGCCGGTGTTGTCGCGGCTCTCGTCGTAGATGTCGTCGTGCCCGAACGTGTCGACGTTCTCGCCGCTTTCGTGGACCTGGTCCAGGCCCGCGGTGATCGACTGGTGCTCGTCCAGCGTGAAGATGTTCAACCAGCTCAGGCTCTGCCGCTGCGAGCGGAACAGCGAGAAATAATCCGGCGTGTCGAGGTCGTCGCGCGCGCTGCCGATGCTCAGGCGCTGGAACCAGCTCGAGTTCAGATCGCCCGCCAGAGCCGCGCCGAGATCCTGTTCGATGGTGTGCGAGGTGCCCTGGTCGAACTCGTTGACCGAATCGCTGTACAGCGCGCTGGCCGAGAGCGACTGCGCGCCGAGTTTGACTTTCCCGCGTGCGGCGAGGTTGCGGTTGCGCAGGCCGTCGTCGTCCGGGTTGTAGCTGAAACCCTGCGGATTCTGCGAGGAAAACCCGGTCACGTGGCGGATGCCGGCCTGCACGCTGAAGCCGCCGCGTTCGTTCCAGTCGCCAATGCCGGCGCTGGCGGAAGCGTCGTCGTAGCTGCCGTACTGGATCGCGGCATGCGGGCCGGACAACCGGCGCGTGAAGATCTGCACCACGCCGCCGATCGCGTCCGAGCCCCAGTACGCCGCGCGCGGACCGCGCACGATCTCGATGCGTTCGATCGCGTCCAGCGGCAGCAGCGAAAAATCCACCGCGCCCGTGCCGGTGGAGGCGATGCGCACGCCGTCCACCAGCACCAGCACGTGGTTGGAATTGGTGCCACGCAGGAACAGCGATGTCGCCGAACCAGGACCGCCACTGCGCGCCACGTCGATGCCTGCCTGCGTGCGCAGCAGGTCGTAGACATCGGCGGCGCCGCTGTCGTCGATGTCGGCGCGCGTGATGACCGTGACATCGGCGAGTGCCGCGTCGACGGTCTGCGCCTGGCGCGTGGCGGTAACCTGCACCGCCGGTTCGGTGATGACGCCGGGATCTTCCTGCGCCTGCGCACAGCAACCCAGGACGGTCGTACCGACCAAGAGAAAATTCGAGACTGCGATCATGGATGATCGCGATTTCACAGGTTTCATCTTCATCTCCGTTCGCACACCCGCGGGGAGGCGCAACGGAGATGAGGGCAGGGCGCGGCACGGCCGTTCCCGGCCGCCGCCCGCCGCGACGCCTGTCGATGGAACGGCACAGCCGTTCCGTTTGCAGGCCGGTCTCCGGGCTTGCGAGCCGAGAAGTGCGGTCACGCGTGACCGCTTTTTTTTGCGAGCATGGACGATCGCAAAAAACTTCTCGTGCCGAATCGCCTTCCCGCGCTCGCGCGCAGTGGCTTGAGTGATTCGACGGAAACTCGCCTACCGTTGCGGGGGCAGCGCCGGAGTTGAGAAGTGCGGACGAGGATGTCCGCATTTTTATCCTGCGATCACGATCGATCGCAAGGACAACTCGCACCGGCTTCCCGTTTCATCCGTTCGCCCAAGGACGAGCGGACACCTGCAGCGCGCGAGTCTAGGCGCGCCGCGGCGGGCTGGCAAGATTGGACGCGCGGCCACGCATGAGTTCGATCTTCGCGTCAGTGAAGCCCGCAAGGCTTCACGCGCGTTTCGCGAGCACGTGGCGCCAGACGAAATAGATCGGCAGCCCGGCGATCGTGATCAATGCGCCCATGCCGGCATCGGACGGGTGCTGCCAGATGGTCACGCCGACGATCCACAGCACGGCCGCGAGGAAGATCAACGGCAGGAACGGATACCACGGCGTGCGGAACGGCGCGGGTTCCGCGGCGCGCGCACGCCGATACCAGAACAGCGTGGCGATCACTGCCGCCATGCCGAGCCAGTCGCCGACGGTGGAATAGTTCAGCAGCTGGTCAAAGGTACCGGTCAGCGCCAGCACGCAGGCCCAGCCCGCGAGCAGCAACAGCGCGATGTTGGGCGAACGCCAGCGCGGGTGCAGTTTTCCGGCGACGCGGAAGAACACGCCATCCGCGCCCATCACCTGGAACACGCGCGAGGCGCCCATCAGCGAGATATTGCAGAAGCCGAGCGTGGAGATCGCGATACCCAAGGCGATCGCGCGCGCGCCGGGTTCGCCCAGCACGTGCCGCATCACGTCCGCCGCGGGTGCCTTGCTGGCGGCCAGTCCGGCGTGGCCGAGCACGGCGAGGTAGGCGATGTTGCTGAGGATGTAGCACAGGGCCACCAGCAGCATGCCGTAGATCAATGCGCGCGGCAGGTTCTTCTGCGGTTCGCGGATTTCTCCCGCGATGTCGTTGACGTAATACCAGCCGCCGTACGAGAACAGCACCGGCATCAGGGCGCCGCCCAGCGCGATGGGACTGATCGGTGCGGGCGGCGCGGCCGGTGGCGGCGCGCCACGCGCCAGCAATCCGGCCACGATCAGCGCGGAGATCGCGAGCAGCTTCAGGACGGTGAGGATGTTCTGCGTCAGCGAACCCGCGCGCACGCCGAACCAGTTGATGCCGGCGAGGAACACAATGGTGCCGACGGCATACGGTCCCGGGTTGGTGACGGTGAAGCCGAGTGCGGCGCCGGCGTATTGCACGAACACGGTGGCGACCGCGGCGATCGAACCGGAATGGTTCACCACCAGCAGGTTCCAGCCGTACACGAAGGCGATGACCAGTCCGAACGCCTCGCGCAGATAGACGTAGCCGCCGCCAGCCTGTGGCCGACGCGAACCGAGTTCGGCATAACTCAGCGCGCCGATCAGTGCGATCACGCCGCCGATCACCCATGCCAGCAATTGCTCCGCGCTGGAACCCGTCTGGCGCGCGATCGCCGCGGGCGTGAGGAAAATGCCGGAACCGATCACGCCACCGACCACCACCATCGCCGCCGACCACGGACCGACGCGGCGCACGTAGCCGACCGCTGCGCCCGACGAGGCGTCGGTCGCGGGCTCGCTGTCGTTCCGGGTTTCGCTCGCGCTCATCGTGGATCGCCGCAGTGAGGCACCGGTCGAGCATGACGGCATTGCCATGCGCTGTCGAGATGGGCGGTCTCGTCCAGCGCATTGTCATTCGTCGTCGTGCCTGCGCGGCATATACTGCGCGGAGTCGACGACGAGGGGAAAGCCATGGGCGCCATCCTGGGTCTGGTTCTGGTTGCAGTGGTGGTGATCGCGATCGCCAAGCTGGTGCGCATCGTGCCGCAGGGCTGGGAATGGACGGTGGAGACCTTCGGCAAGTACACCGCCACGCTGGAGCCGGGCCTGCATTTCCTGATCCCGATCTACCAGGCGGTCGGGCGCAAGATCAACATGATGGAGCAGGTGCTGGCGATTCCGTCGCAGGACGTGATCACCAAGGACAACGCGGTGGTCAAGGTCGACGGCGTGGTGTTCTACCAGGTGCTGGATGCGGCCAAGGCCGCGTACGAAGTCGCCAACCTGGAACTGGCGACCACCAACCTGATCATGACCAACATCCGTACGGTGCTCGGTTCGCTTGACCTTGACGAGTCGTTGTCCAAGCGCGACGAGATCAATGCGCGCCTGCTGAAGGTCGCGGACGAAGCCACGCATCCGTGGGGCATCAAGATCACGCGCGTGGAGTTGAAGGACATCCAGCCGCCGCGCGATCTGGTGGATTCGATGGCACGCCAGATGAAAGCCGAACGCGAGAAGCGCGCCAACATCCTGGAAGCGGAAGGCTTCCGTCAGGCGGCTATCCTGAAAGCCGAAGGCGAGAAGCAGTCGGTGATTCTTTCCGCGGAAGGCGAAAAGGAAGCCGCGTTCCGCCAGGCCGAGGCGCGCGAACGCCTGGCCGCCGCCGAGGCGAAAGCAACGGAAGTGGTGTCCGTCGCGATCGAGCACGGCGACATCAACGCGCTCAATTACTTCGTCGCCGGCAAATACGTCGAAGCGTTGAAGGCAATGGCCAATTCGCCCAACCAGAAGATGCTGCTGTTGCCGGTGGAAGCCACCGGCATCATCGGTTCGCTTGCCGGCATCGCGGAAATCGCGAAGGAGGCCCTCGCAAAACAGGGCGAATCGCGGAACGCGCCGCGCGCGCAAAACGCGCCTCCGTCCATCCCGGGGAACTGACATGGACTTCACGAAGATTCCGGGACATTACCTGTGGTGGGTGTTGGCGCTGGTCCTGATCGCGGGCGAAGTGCTGCTGCCCGGGTATTTCCTGTTGTGGATCGGCATCGCCGCCGCCGCGATGGGCGTGATCGTGTTCGTGTTGCCCACGCTCGGTGTGCTGGCGCAGGCGGTGTGTTTCGCGGTGCTGGCGTTCCTGTCGTGCATCGCCTACTGGAAATTCGTGCGGCCGCGGTTGCAGCGCGAGGCGGCGCCCGAAGCCGCGCTGCTGAATCGCCGCGGCGCGCGCATGCTCGGCCAGCGCTACGTGCTCGACACCGCAATCGTCAACGGCCGCGGCAAGGCGCAGGTCGGCGACGGCCAGTGGCTGGTGGAAGGCCCGGACCTTCCGGCCGGCGCGACCATCGAGGTGATCGGCGTGGAAGGGACGACGTTGAAAGTTCGCCCCGCGGCATGATCGCGCGCCGCGCATGAGCACGCTCGACCCCGTTATCCGCGCGCGCATCGGCTTCGTGATCGAGCTGGCGCGACGCCTGCACCAGTATGGCGCCGCGGCGCCGCGATTGGAGCAGGCGGTGGATCTGGTGGCGCGCAAGCTCGGGCTGGAATGCGAGACGCTGTCCACGCCGACGTCGACCGTGGTGTCCTTCAGCGAACGCGACGGCGATGGCCTGGCGCAGATCACGCAAGTGCTGAGGATGGCGCCGGGCGACGTCAATCTCGCGCGCCTGTGCCGCGCCGACGAAATCGCCGATCGCGTGATCGACGGCAGCATGCAGTTGTCGGAGGGGTTTCAGCGGTTGCACGCGCTGGCGCGCCCGCTTTCCCGCCATGCGCTGGCCACGATCGTCTGCGCTTACGGCATGGCCGCCGCCAGCGTGGCGATCTTGTTCGGCACCGCGTGGGTGGACGCATTGGTGGCCGGCGGCATCGGTTTGCTGATCGGGCTCTTGAGCATCGCGGGATCCGGAAGGCCGCGGCTGGCCGCCGCCAGCGAAGCCATCGGGGCGCTCGTGGCCACCTTCATCGCCACGGCGGTGAGCGCGTGGATCGTGCCGCTGGCATTGAAGTCGGTGGTGATTTCCGCGTTGATCGTGCTGGTGCCCGGCATGACGCTCACCAACGCGGTGCGCGAACTGTCGAGCGGCCACCTGGTATCGGGCGTGTCGCGCATGGCCGGCGCCTGCGCGACGCTGCTGAAGCTGACCTTCGGCACCGTGGCGGCTTCGCAAATCTGCGTGCTGCTGCATGTCGTCCCCGCGGCGCAACCGTTGCCCGCGTTGCCGGAATGGTCGCAATGGCCGGCATTGCTGGTCGCCGGCCTCTCGTTCGCGATGTTGTTCCAGGCCAGTCGGCGCGATTACGCGCTGGTGATCGCCGCCGTGGTGTTGAGTTACCTCGTCAGTCATTTCGGCGGCCAGATATTCGGCGCGCCGTTCGGCGTGTTCCTCGGTGGATTGCTGCTGGGCGCGCTGGGCAATCTTTACGCGCGCATCGCGGGCCGCCCGGGTGCGCTCGTGCGCGAGCCTGGCATCCTGTTGCTGGTGCCCGGCAGCGTGGGTTTCCGCAGCGTATCGTCCCTGCTGACGCGCGAAGTCGGCCTCGGCGTGGAAACCGCGATCCTGCTGGTGACGCTGCTGATCTCGCTGGTGGCGGGATTATTGTTCGGCGATTTGCTGATCGCGCCGCGCAGGAGTTTGTGATGCGCAGACGAAAACGCCGGCATCATGCCGGCGTTTTCTCGCAACGGTCCGCGATGGATCATTTGATCAGCATGCTTTTTTCGGTCTTGCCGGACTTCAATGCGGCGTTGAACCAGCGCGGACGCTTGCCGCGGCCGGACCAGGTTTCCGAGGCATTGGATGGATTGCGGTATTTCGGCGCGACCTTGCCGCGCTTGCCGCCACGCTTGCCGCGGGTGCCGTAGAGCTCCGCGAAGGTGAAGCCCTCGGCCTTGATCAGCGCTTCCACCTTGGCGCGTACCTTGGAAACGCTTTCTCCGCGCAGGTCGTGCTGGCGCGCTTCGGCACGCTTGATCAGTTCGTTGAGCTGGGTGTGATTCATCGATTTGATGTCGACGGCCATGATGATTCCCATTCGATGGTTGAGGTCGGATGAATGCCGTCTCGATGATTCGACGATGATCGACAATCGGCAATCCCGGTCATTCTGGCCGAAAACCGTTAATTCCGCAAAAAATCCGGAATTCGGTTGCGGGAGGGAATTGCGATAACCCGCGGAAAATCCCGCCGCGGATTATTTCCATGCACGTGGTTCAGTCGAACAACGCCAGCAGTGATGGCCGGTCGAGCTGGCGGCTTTCCGCGTCGCGGCGGCCGCGGTATTCGAAGGTACCGGCCGCCAGCCCGCGTTCGCTGACCACGACGCGATGCGGAATGCCGATCAATTCGATGTCGGCGAACATCGGGCCGGGGCGCAGGCCACGGTCGTCCAGCGCGGCGTCGATGCCGCGCGCGCGCAGCTCGTCGTAAAGCGACTGCGCGGCTTCGTTCACCGCCGGATCGTTCTTGGGATTGATGACGCAGACCGCGACGCGCCACGGCGCCATCGCGTCCGGCCAGACGATGCCGCGCTCGTCGTGGCCCTGTTCGATCGCCGCGGCGACGATGCGCGAAACGCCGATGCCGTAGCAGCCGGTGATCGGCGTGCGCGCCTTGCCGGCATCGTCCAGCACCGTCACGTTCATCGAGCGCGTGTACTTGTCGCCGTTCTGGAAGATATGCCCGACTTCGATGCCTCGCGCGATGGACAGCATGCCCTTGCCGTCGGGCGATGGATCGCCGGCGACGACCTTGCGCAGGTCGGCCACGCGCGTGATGCGCGCGTCGCGCGTCCAGTTGGCGCCGGTGCAGTGCGTACCGTCCTGGTTGCCGCCGCAGACGAAGTCCGCCAGCACGGCGGCGGCGCGATCCACGATCACCGGCACGTCGGCAGGCAGGCCGACCGGGCCGATCGAACCCGCATGCGCGCCGGTCGCCGCGACGATCTGTTCGTCGCCGGCCAGCACCACCTCGCCGCCGAGTTCCGGCAGCTTCGACGCCTTCACTTCGTTGATCTCGTGGTCGCCGCGCACGCACAACGCCACCACGCCTTCGGTGCCGCGCACCAGCAAGGTCTTCACGCATTGCCGTGGCGAAATCTTCAGGAACGCGCTGACTTCCTCGATGGTCTTCTGCGCAGGCGTCGCGACGCGTGCCAGCGGTTGCGCGGGTTCGGGACGCGCTCCGGCCGGCGCCAGCGCTTCGGCCAGCTCGACATTGGCGGCGTAGTCGGATTCATTGGAGAACGCGATCGCGTCTTCGCCGGAATCGGCCAGCACCTGGAACTCGTGGCTGATGTCGCCGCCGATCGCGCCGCTGTCCGCAGCCACCGCGCGGAACTTCAGTCCGAGCCGGCTGAAGATGCGCGAATAGGCGTCATACATCGTCTGGTAGGTCGCGCCGAGCGAATCCTGCGTCAGGTGGAACGAGTAGGCATCCTTCATCAGGAATTCGCGCGCGCGCATCACGCCGAAGCGCGGGCGGATCTCGTCGCGGAACTTGGTCTGGATCTGGAAGAAGGTGACCGGCAACTGCTTGTAGCTGGAAATCTCGCTGCGGAAGAAGTCGCAGACGACTTCCTCGTGGGTCGGGCCGAAACAGTATTCCTGCTCCTTGCGGTCGTGCATGCGCAGCAGGGTCGGGCCGTATTTCTCCCAGCGCCCGGATTCCTCCCACAGCTCGCGCGGCAGCACGCACGGCATTTGCAGTTCGATCGCGCCGGCGCGCTGCATCTCGTCGCGCACGATCGCCTCCACCTTGCGCAGCACGCGCAGGCCCAGCGGCGCCCAGGTGTAGATGCCGGTGGCGAGCTTGCGGATCATGCCCGCGCGTAGCATCAGCTTGTGGCTGGCGATCTCGGCGTCGGAAGGTGCCTCGCGGGCGGTGGCGAGGTGGAAGTCGGACAGGCGCATGGGCTGGCTGCTGTGGTTTGAACGGCGAATTGTACCGTCCGAACCGGAGTATTGCCGGACATCTCATCAAAGCGATGGCTCGACGGCGTTGCCACGTGATTTGCCACGCATCAAAAGTGCGCGTATTCCCGATGTGCGTGGCGACAACCCGGTCTTGAACGCAAGCTGCCCCCGTCAGCATGAAATTTAATTAGTGCAGTACTGATCTTTCTGGGCACGAGCGGTTGCGAGTTCCTGGTTGCGCTGCACGTCGCCCATGTTTTGCTGCGGAGTGCCGGCATCTCCGGAAGTGACCGGCTGCTTGCTGTTGAGCAGCGCAATATTACTATCGAGTTGTTTGCACAATTTGGTCCGGTTTTCTGGCGTGTCGGATGCCGCCTTGAGCGGCATGGAATTCCAGCCGAGATCGTTCCCACCACCACCGTTGTTCATGCTCGAAGCAGCGGACGCGGGTGTCGCAGCCACCGGCGTCGCGACATTGCTGTTGATCTTCACCTTGTCGTAGTTCGCGCCAGCCGGCGGCGGCGTGTCGGAGTAATGCGTGGCGCCGTTGGCGTCCTTCCATTTGTAGACCTGTTGCGCGCCGGCGGCGACGCAGACGGCCAGCATGGCGAGCGCCAACGCGGCGGAAAGGGGCAAGCGGGACATGACGGGCTCCGGAATGGCCAGGATTCGCGCTACTGGATAGCACCGCCGCGGCTCCGGGACAAGCCTGCCCCGTCACAGTGATGGATTACACTTGCCGCCATACCCGATCTTGCCGCGCCGCCGCATGACCGATCCGACGCCAGCGTCCCCGCAGCCCGCGCGCCCGCGCCGCGGCATCTACCTGTTGCCGAACCTGTGCACCACCGGGGCGATGTTTGCGGGCTTCTACGCGATCATCGCGGCGATCGCCGGCAACTTCACCGACGCCGCCATCGCGGTGTTCGTGGCCGGGCTGCTGGACGGAATGGACGGCCGCATCGCGCGGCTGACCAAGACCCAGAGCGAGTTCGGGATGCAGTACGACTCGCTTTCCGACATGGTGAGCTTCGGTCTGGCGCCGGCAGTCGTGCTCTACACGTGGTCGTTGCAATACCTGCGCGACTATGGCGTGGCGTGGGGCAAGCTCGGCTGGGCCGCGGCCTTCCTGTATGCCGCCTGCGCCGCGTTGCGGCTGGCGCGCTTCAACACCCAGGTCGGCGTGGCCGACAAGCGCTTTTTCCAGGGGCTGGCCAGCCCTGCCGCGGCGGGGCTGTGCATGTCCTTCGTCTGGACCATGCAGGACCGGCAGATCGAGGGTGCATGGCTGTGTTTCTTCACGCCCATCCTGGCGATCGTCGCCGGACTGCTGATGGTGAGCCGCGTGCGTTATTTCAGCTTCAAGGCATGGCCGCGCGGCGACCGCGTGCCGTTCGGGTGGATCGTGCTGGCGGTGCTGATCGTGGTGGCGCTGGTGCTGGACCCCGCGACGGTGTTGCTGATCATCGCCGTGTTGTACGTGTTCTCCGGGCCGGTCATGACGCTGTGGGGCCTGCGCAGCCGCAGTTCGCGCCGCCGCGTGCGCGCGCAGAACCGGCAGGCGCCGCCGCAAGGGTGATGGAAGCGACCTTTGCCGGGTTGTCCAGGACCGCCATGCTGCGCGCGCTCGGCGTGACTCCGTTGCGCTTGCGCATCGCGGCACCGGCGCGGGAAAGCGGTTCGTCCATCGACGCGACTGACGTTGCCCCGACAGCGGACACGGACGCGGGGCGATTCGATCGCCGCATCGCGCTGGCGCCGCTGCGCGAGGAAACCGATCTTCCCGAACTTTCCGCGCTGTACGCGAAGATCGGCGAGGCGGTCGCATCGCTGGGACTGCAATGCGTGCGGCTCGCCGATGCGGAAACCGATCCGCGCGTGCGCGTGCTGGCGTTCGGCGAGGTCGCATTGCCTCCGCGCATCGCCGCCGAACGCGTGTTGCGCGTGGATGCGCTGGCCGTGCTGCACGCCGATCGCGCGCGCAAGCGCTCGTTGTGGGACACGCTGCAACGACTCACTCAGGACGACGCGTGACATGTCCGCGGTGGCCGTCCATCCGCTTCCGCGCTGGCGCCCGATGCTGCATGCCGACGTGGGCGCGGTGGCCGCCGTGGAGGCCCGGGCCTATGAATTCCCGTGGGCGCCGCAGATATTCCGCGACTGCATCGATGCAGGCCACAAGTGCTGGGTCTTGCAGGCCACGGACGGCGAATTGCTCGGTTACGGCATCCTGTCCACCGGCGCGGAAGAGGCGCATCTCCTGAACCTGTGCGTGGCGCCGGCGCAGCAGCGCCGCGGCGTGGGCACGCGCCTGTTGCGGCACATGCTGGAGCTGGCGCACGCCTGTCGCGTCCGGCGCATCTTCCTGGAAGTGCGTCCTTCCAATCCTGTCGCGCACTTGATGTACGAGCGCGCGGGCTTCAACGAAGTCGGTCGGCGCCCGAACTATTACCCCGCGCGACGAGGCCGCGAAGACGCGATCGTGATGGCGATGGAGCTGCTGCCGGACGGTTAACCGCCGAGCTTGCGCAATTGCTCGCGCAGCGCTGCGAGATGCACGTTCCAGTCGGCCAGCCGCGCGCGTTCCTGCTCGACCACCGCGGCGGGCGTGCGCTCGCCGAAATTCGCCAGCTTGGCGCCCGACTTCGCGATTTCGGCTTCCATGCGCGCGGTTTCCTTTTTCAGTCGCGTGCGTTCGGCGTCGATGTCGATCAGCCCGGCCAGCGGGATCAGCACGCGCAGGTTGCCGATCACTGCCGCTGCGGCGGCTGGTTCTGCTTCGCCCGTCGCCAGCCAGCGCGGCGCCTCGCTGCGCGCGAGAAAGGCGATCTGCGCGGAGAATTTCTGCGCGCGACGGCGGTCATCCGCATCGCCACCGACAAACAACAACGGAATCGTCTTGCCCGGCGCAATGTTCATCTCGCTGCGTATCTTCCGTACGCCGGTCAACACCGCCTTGAACCATTCGATCTCCGCGCTGGCGGCTTCATCCACCGGGAATTCGTCCACGCGCGGATATTCGCACTGAAGAATGCTTGGCATTGAAGAGTCCGGCATGGATGCCGGGTTGTTCTTTGCGCTCATGGAGGAGCGCAAAAAAACGTCTTGCCAGATTTCCTCGGTGATGAACGGGATGATCGGGTGCAAGGCGCGCAGCACGCTTTCCAGAACGTGCAGCAGCGTGTAGCGGGTCGATGCGGCGGCATGCGCGTCGTCGCCGTTCAGGGCGGGCTTGGACAATTCCAGGAACCAGTCGCAGTACTCGTTCCAGACGAATTCGTACAGCGCCTGCGCCAGCAGATCGAAGCGATAGGAGGCGAAATGCTGTTCGACCTCCGCCAGCGTGCGATGCAGGCGCGAGAGGATCCAGCGCTCCGCTTCCGTCACGGGTGCGCCGGAAGGCGCGACGACCCCGCCTTCCGGCAGGTTCATCAACACGAACCGCGCCGCGTTCCACAGCTTGTTGCAGAACGCCTTGTAGCCTTCCGCGCGCTTGATGTCGAAGTTGATCGTGCGACTGTAACTGGCCAGCGCGGCGAAGGTGAAGCGCAGCGCGTCCGCGCCGATCGCCGCGATGCCGTCGGGATAATCCCGGCGCACGCGCTTCTCCACTTTCTCGCGCACCTGCGGGATCAGCAGCGACGCGGTGGATTTCTTCACCAGTGCTTCGAGCGAAATGCCGTCGATCAAATCCAGCGGGTCCAGCGTGTTGCCCTTGGACTTGGACATCTTCTGGCCTTCCGCGTCGCGCACGATGGCGTTGATGTACACCTCGCGGAACGGCACCTCGCCGGTGAAATACTTCGTCGCCATCACCATCCGCGCGACCCAGAAGAAAATGATGTCGAAGCCGGTGACCAGCACCGAACTCGGCAGGAAGATTTTGTCGGCCTTCCAATTCGCGACTGTTTCGCCGCGCTCGTTTTTCACCGGCTGGTCCGACGGCCAGCCCAGCGTGGAGAACGGCCACAGCGCGGAGGAAAACCAGGTGTCCAGCACGTCTTCGTCCTGCTTCAACGCACCGACAGGCTTGGCGTCCGAATGCGCGCGCGCATCGGCCTCGTCCTCGCCGACGAAGATGTTGCCGGCCTCGTCGTACCACGCGGGAATCTGATGGCCCCACCACAACTGGCGCGAAATGCACCAGTCTTGGATGTTCTCCAGCCATTGCGTGTAGGTGGTCGTCCAGTTTTCCGGCACGAACTTGATCGCGCCGCTGCGCACGGTCTCCAGCGCGGGTTCGGTGATGGCCTTGCGGCCGCCGGTCGAGCCTTTGGGCTTGGCGCGGCCTTCCGGCAATGCGTCGGTCGTCAGGTCGAGGAACCACTGGTCCGTCAGCATCGGCTCGATCACCGCATCCGAGCGCTGGCTGACCGGCACCTGCAACTTGTGAGCCTTGGTTTCGACGAGAAAGCCTTGCGATTCCAGATCCGCGACGATGCGCTTGCGGGCCTCGTAGCGATCGAGACTGCGGTAAGTTTCAGGGATGTCCTTTTCGGAATATTGCGGAGGTGGGGAAACAATCACGGTTCCGCCCTCTGCAGTTTCCGATCGGTAATCGTGTCGCTTCTTTCTCCAATCGAATGAATCATTCGGAGCCCCTAGAACCCGGGCATCCAAAGTGAAGATGTTGAATTGAGGCAACCCATGTCGCTGCCCGATCGCATAGTCGTTGAAATCGTGCGCCGGCGTGATCTTCACGCAACCGGTGCCGAATTCGCGATCCACGTATTCGTCGGCGATGATCGGGATTTCGCGGTTCGACAATGGCAACGTGAGCGTCTTGCCGATGAAAGCCTGATAACGCTCGTCTTCCGGATGCACCGCCACGGCGACGTCGCCCAGCATGGTTTCCGGGCGCGTGGTGGCGACGATCAGGCCACGCGCGCCATTCGGGCCCCGCAACGATGGATCGGCGAACGGATACAGGATCGACCACAGGTGTCCGTCGCGCTCGACATTGTTGACTTCGAGGTCCGACACCGCGGTCATCAGCACGGGGTCCCAGTTCACCAGCCGGTTGCCGCGATAGATCAGTCCGGCGCGGTACCACTCCACGAACACCTTGCGCACCGCTGCGCTCAGGCCTTCGTCCATCGTGAAGCGTTCGCGCGACCAGTCCGCCGAAGCGCCGATGCGACGCATCTGGCGCGTGATGGTGGAACCGGATTCTTCCTTCCACCGCCAAACGCGTTCGACGAAAGCCTCGCGGCCGAGATCGTGGCGCGATTTGCTCTCCGCCGCGAGCTGGTTCTCCACGATCTTCTGGGTGGCGATGCCGGCGTGGTCGGTGCCGACCTGCCACAGCGTGTTGTCGCCGCGCATGCGGTGGTAACGGATCAGCGCGTCCATGATCGTCTGCTGGAACGCGTGGCCCATGTGCAGCGTGCCCGTCACGTTCGGCGGCGGCAGCAGGATGCAGTACGGCTGGCCGCGGCCGCTCGGCGCGAAGCTGCCAGCCTGCTCCCAGCACGCATACCACTTCGATTCGATTTGTTTGGGGTCGAAACTCTTGTCCATGCGCAACTCGAAAGCGGCACCGATGCGCCGCCGATCATGGCAAACGGATGGGGGATTGTACGGGCGCGTCACGATGTGCCCAAGCGCCGTGGACGCGCGTCATTCCGGCGCAGGCCGGAATTCAGTGACGTGGTCGCCCGGATGTGACGTATCGCCACTGGACCCCGGCCCGCGCCGGGGCGACGAAGACGAAGTATTTTCAGTCTTCGCTGCAGGACAAGGAATGCACCGCCTCCACCAGCACCCGCACGTCTTCCGGATCGACCTCCGGCGTGATGCCGTGGCCGAGGTTGAACACGTGGCCGGGATGTGGGCCGAAGTCGTCAAGCACGCGGTGGGCTTCACTCGCGATCACGTCCGGCGACGATAGCAAGAGCTTCGGATCGAGGTTGCCCTGCAACGCGACGCGATCGCCGACGCGACGGCGCGCTTCGTCGAGCGTGATCGTCCAGTCCACGCCCAATGCGGCGCAGCCGCTGTCGGCGAGTCGTTCCAGATGCGCGTTGGCGCCCTTGGAGAACAGGATCAGCGGCACGTCGCGGGTATTCGGGTCCTCGCGCAAAAGTGCGGCGATCTGCGACAGATAACGTGCCGAGAATTCGCCGAACATCGGCAGCGGCACCAGGCCACCCCAGGTGTCGAAGATCATCAATGCCTGTGCGCCGGCCGCGGCCTGTGCCGAGAGGTAAGCCGTGACCGCGCGCGCATTGACGTCCAGCAACGCATGCATCGCATGCGGTTCTTCGGAAGCGAACGCAACGACCCGCGCGAAATCGCGCGAGCCCTGGCCTTCCATCATGTAGCAGGCCAGCGTCCACGGACTGCCGGCGAAACCGATCAACGGCACGCGCCCGCGCAATTCCTTGCGGATCAGCCGCACCGCATCCATCACGAAGCGCAAGGACTGCTCCGGATCGGGCGCGGCGAGCTTTTCGATATCGGCGGTGCTGCGCAGCGGATGATGAAACTTCGGTCCTTCGCCTTCGATGAAGTGCAGGCCCAGGCCCATCGCATCGGGAATGGTCAGGATGTCGGAAAACAGGATCGCTGCATCAAGATCGAAACGCTCGATCGGCTGCAGCGTGACTTCGCAGGCCAGTTCCGGCGTGCGCATCAAGGTCAGGAAACTGCCGGCGCGTGCGCGGGTGGCCCGGTACTCGGGCAGGTAGCGGCCGGCCTGGCGCATGATCCAGATCGGCGTGACGTCGACGGGCAGCCGGCGCAGTGCGCGCAGGAAACGATTGCTGCGGTCCGACGTGTCAGCCATGCGGGTTGTCGACGCCCTGCGTGATCATCACCTTGAAGCCGCGTTTGATCTGCGCGTCGCGCGCGTGCTCGAACGCGGCCAGCGCGTCGTCGCGCTGCAGATAGACCTCGCGCTTCAGCATGGCGCGCCCGCCCTCGATGCCGGATTCGCGGTACAGCGTCCAGCCGCCAAGCAGATCCTGCTCCAGCGCGATGCGGCAGTAGCGCGGCGCCTGGCCGGCGGCGGGCGGCGTTTGCAGATAGAGGTGCATCGGTGGGCGGCGCGGAACGGGGCCGTCATTGTATCGGCTGCAGCACGCGGCGCAGCGGCGCTTCATCCTCGATGGCCACGATTTCCGCGCGGCCGATGCCGCGCCACAGGATCAGCCTCAGTGCGCCGGCGCGGTTCTTCTTGTCCAGCCGCATGCGGGCGAGCAGGGATTCGGGCTGCAACGCTGCAGGCAACTCGGTCGGCAGGCAAAAGCCTTGCAGCAGCGCGCGCAGGCGGTCCGTGTCCGCATCGCCCGACATGCCGAGCTGCGCCGACAACCGCGCGGCCAGCATCATGCCGATCGCCACGGATTCGCCGTGCAGCAGTGTTCCGTAACCGGTTTCGGTTTCGATGGCGTGGCCAAAGGTATGGCCGAAGTTCAATAGCGCGCGTTCGCCGGTCTCGCGTTCGTCGCGCTCCACCACGCCGGCCTTGAATCGGCAGCAGGTGGCGACGGCATGCGTCAGCGCCTGAGCATTGAGCCCGATCAACGCGTCGGCATGCGTTTCCAGCCACGCGAAGAAATCCGCGTCGCCGATGCATGCGGTCTTGACGACTTCCGCGAAGCCTGCGGTGAGTTCGCGATCCGGCAAGCTCGCCAGCGTGTCTAGGTCGGCGATCACCGCGCGCGGCTGGTGGAACGCGCCGATCAGGTTTTTCCCTTGCGGCAGGTCCACGCCGGTCTTGCCGCCGACCGAGGCATCCACCATCGCCAGCAGGGTGGTCGGCACTTGCACGAAATCGATGCCGCGCATCCAGCAGGCCGCGGCGAAGCCGGCGATGTCGCCGACCACGCCGCCGCCCAGCGCGATCACGCAGGCGTCGCGGGTCGCTTCCATTCCGGCCAAGGCGCCGAATACGCGCGCGACCGCATCGAGATCCTTGTGCGCTTCGCCCGCGGGCAGGACAAGCACATCGACTTGCATTTGCGGATGATCGCGCCGGAGCAGGTGTTGCATGGATGCCGCATGGAGCGGCGCGACGTTTCCGTCGCTGACGATCAGCGCGTGACGGCCGCGGAGAGCACCGTCCATGGCCGCGCGGAAGCCGTCGCCACTGGAAAGCAGCGCCACGCCGATCCGCACCGGATAGCGGCGTTCGCCGAGTCCGACGTCGATCTGCAGCGGCGCGATCATGCGCTGCGCGCCCGCGGCGCGCGCTGCCAGCGAAGTTCGACCAGCGTCGACACCTGTTCGCTCGCGCGCGCCGGTGCATGCGCATGCGCCGGCACGACCAGGTCGGCAGTTTCGCGATAGAACGGATCGCGCTCCAGCGCCATCGCGTGCAGCCGTTCGCGACGGTCTTGCGCCTGCAGCAGCGGGCGCTGGCGATCGCGCGCCAGCCGCTGCAATTGCTGTTCGACATCGGTCTGCAGCCAGACCACGAAACCGCGCGCCTTGAGCAGCTCGCGGTTGCGCGCTTGCAGCACCGCGCCGCCGCCGGTCGCGAGCACCACGCCGTCGCGCGCGCTGCATTCCTCGAGCAGGCTGGATTCTCGGCGGCGGAATCCCGGTTCGCCTTCGATATCGAAAATCAGCGCGACGCCCGCGCCGGTATGCGCCTCGATTTCGGCGTCAAGGTCCACGAACGGCAAGTCGAAGTGCGCGGCCAGCCGCTTTCCCAGCGTGGTCTTGCCGGCGCCCATCGGGCCGATCAGGAACAAGTTGGGCGAAGGATTCACTCGAAGCGCCGCGATGCCGTCATCGAGCCATGATGCCAGTTTTTCGGAGCAGCAGCGGGTGCGCGGCGAAGTGCGAAACACGCCGCGGGATCGCGCGGCGCAATTTTGTTAGCATGGCAGATGCCCCGGGAAGCCAACCGCAATCACAGAGGAGAAACGCCATGTCCGTGACCAAAGTGATCGAACTGAATGCCTCGTCCGTCAACGGCGTCGAGGATGCGGTCAAGCAGGGACTGAAAAAGGCCTCCGCCACCGTCAAGAACATCTGCGGCGTCTGGGTCAACGAGATCAAGGCCACCACCCACGGGGACGGCAGCATCAAGGAATGGCGCGTCAACATGCGCATCAGCTTCGTGGTCGATTGAGCGCGGTCCGGTGACGGCGCGCGTGTGGAACGTCGGCTGCCTGGAGGACGATCCCGAGCAGGCGGCGCTGCTGCGGTTATGGCTGGAATCGGCCGGTTATCGCTGCGCGTTGTTCGGCAGTTCGGGTGAATTCCGCAAGCGGCTGGGTAGCGAGGCGGTGGACCTGTTGCTGCTGGACTGGAACCTGCCGGACGCGACGGGTCTGGAAGTGCTGCAATGGATCCGGCAGTCGCCCAATGCGAACTTGCCGGTGCTGTTCCTGACCGCGCGTGGAGAGGAAACCGACATCGTGGAAGGCCTGCAGGCGGGCGCGGACGATTATGTCGTCAAACCTCCGCGGCAGGCCGAACTGCTGGCACGCGTGCGCGCGGTGCTGCGTCGTCGCGGTGGCAGCAGCGAGAGCGAACCGGAGGCGCCGCTGTCGCTGCCGCCCTACACGGTGGATGCGACGCGCCGGCGCATCAGTGTCGGCGGCGAGCAGATCGAGCTCACGCAGCGCGAATTCGAACTGGCCTGCTACCTGTTCCGCCGCCAGGGGCGCATCGTCAGTCGCGACGCGCTGCTGGAAAACATCTGGAACCTCGGGCCCAACATCAGCACCCGCACCGTGGACACGCACGTCAGTCGCCTGCGCAAGAAACTGCATCTGTCCGGCGAGCACGGCTGGCGGTTGACGGCGATCTATCAGCACGGGTATCGACTGGAACCTGCATGAGCGTGCGAGGATGTTGAATGCGGAAATCCTGGAAACCCTGCGCGGCCTGATCGAGCAAGCGCGCCGCAATGGCGATCCCGAACCGGGCGCGGTCAACCTGGCCACGGTCGGAGCGGACGGCAAGGTTTCCGCACGCATGGTGTTGCTCAAGCAGGTGGACGAACGCGGCTTGAGTTTCTTCACCGACTACCGCAGCGAAAAGGCCGAAGCGATCGCCGCGCACGCGCAGGTCGCGCTGACCCTGCACTGGAAGCACCTGCGGCCTGCCGCGCAGGTACGTGTGGAAGGCATCGTGGAAAAACTGGGCGCGGACGAATCCGACGCCTATTTCGCCACCCGCGAACGCCTCAGCCAGATCGGCGCCTGGGCCAGCGACCAGTCCCGCACGTTGCCGGATCGCGCCCTGCTGGAGCGCAAGGTCGCGGACTGCGAACGCGAATTCGCGGGCCGCGAGGTGCCGCGGCCGCCGCACTGGGGCGGTTACCTGGTGGCGCCGGACATGATCGAGTTCTGGTACGCGCACGAGCATCGGTTGAACGAACGCGTGCGCTGGGAATTGCGCGGCGGCCAATGGATCTCGCGCCTGCTCCATCCATGAATGCGCAAGCCGTCAGTCGCGTCGCCTGTTCGCAATTCGAGATACGCACGCGGGGACGCGGGTTCGTCGCGCTGGATGACCGCCTGCGCGCGGCGGTGGCGGAAAGCGGCGTGCGCGAAGGCCTCGCGCAGGTGTTCACGCGCCACACCAGTTGTTCGCTGTTGATCGGCGAGAATGCCGATCCGGAAGTGCGCGCCGACCTGGAACGTTTCTTCGCGCGGCTGGTGCCGGACGGCGCTCCGCTGTTCCGTCACAATGCCGAAGGGCCCGACGACATGCCCGCGCACGTGCGCTCGATCCTCACCGGCGTCAGTCTCGGCATCCCGGTGCGCGACGGCGTGCTGGCCCTCGGCACCTGGCAGGGTGTGTACCTGTGGGAACATCGCATGCGTCCGCACGTGCGGAAGATCAGTGTCACGATCCTCGGATGTGGAGCGGCATGACGTCATCATGAGAAGCGGGCCACGACGCATCGTCTGTCTCACCGAGGAACCCACCGAAGTGCTGTACGCGATTGGCGAACAGGACCGCATCGTGGGCATTTCCGGCTTCACCGTGCGGCCGCCGCGCGCGCGCAAGGAGAAACCGAAAGTTTCGGCGTTCACTAGTGCGAAAATCGGCGAGATACTGAAGCTCGAACCCGATTTCGTCATCGGGTTTTCCGACATCCAGGCCGACATCGCGCGCGAGCTGATCGCGCGCGGCGTGGAAGTCTGGATCAGCAACCATCGCAGCGTCGCCGGCATCCTCGATTACATCCGCCGGCTCGGCGCGCTGGTCGGTGCGTCGGAGAAAGCCGAAGCCTGTGCACGTCGCGCCGAAGCGCATCTCGACGACGTGCGCGCCCGTGCCGCGCGGTTGCCGCGCCGCCCGCGCGTGTATTTCGAGGAATGGGACGAGCCGATGATTTCCGGCATCCGCTGGGTCGCGGAACTGGTCCGCATCGCCGGCGGCGAAGACGTGTTCCCCGAGCTTGAGGAAAAGCCGCTGGCCAGGGATCGCATCCTCGCCGACAGCAACGAAGTCGTGCGGCGCGCGCCGGACCTGATCCTCGCCTCGTGGTGCGGCAAGAAATTCCGCCCGGAAAAAGTGGCCGCACGTCCCGGCTGGGGTGCGATTCCCGCGGTGCGCGACGGTGAACTGCACGAGATCAAGTCCCCGATCATCCTGCAGCCCGGGCCTGCCGCCTTGTTCGACGGGCTCGACGCGCTGCACGCCATCATCGCGCGGCGTGCGCTTGAATCCGGCCAGCATTAATCCGGCACGTAGTCCTGGCTGAAGACGATCGTGTGCGGAATGTCGCCGCTCGGAACGACGACGAGTTCGAAGCGGAAGGTGTCGCTGCCGCTGATCGGGAATGTGCCGAGCCATGAAATGCCGCCGGCATCCTTCACGGGACGAAAGACGATCGGCGTGCTCTGGCCGGAAAGATTCGTGGCCTTGCCGCGCACGCTGCCGGTGGCGGACTGTTGCGTGCCGCCGGCATCGCGCAGGATCGTGACGTTCACCAACCCGACATGGCTGGAACGTTCGAAGCCCTGCCTGCGCGCGATGTCCGCCGGCAGCAGGTCGGTGGACAGCGCGCTGTAGTAGATGACGTATTGGCCGAAGCGTTCGCTCTGTCCCGCGAGCGCGGCGTGCGACGCAAACCCCGACCACGCCAATATCGCGACCCAGACCATCAGCGCCGAGCGGCGAAGGAAAATCCGCGTGGCCTGCATGGGCGTATCGTTCCGAATCACAGACTGAGGCGATGGCCGAGGTCGAGCAACGGCGCGACGATCAGTATCCGCAGCAACAAAATGACCAGCATGGCCACCATCGGCGACAGGTCCAGTCCGCCCGGCGCGGGCAGCAGGCGGCGCAGCGGACGCAGCACGGGTTCCACCAGTCGCCCCAGCAACGGCGTCAGCGGATGGCGTGCATCCAGAGTCACGAAACTCAGCAGCGCCCACGCCAAGAGCATCAACAGGTAGAGCACCGCGAGAAAATCCAGCAGGTCCGCGGCGCCCAGCAGCAACAGGCCGGGCAGCGCGGGCCGCAGGCCCATCATCAGGTACTCCAGCAGGTTCTTGATCACCTCCACCAGCCACGCCAGCAGCACCGCTGCGGTGTTGGCGCGGCGGATATTGGGGATCACGCGCTTGAGCGGCGTCAGTACCGGATTGGTGCAGCGATAAAGGAACTGGCAGATTGGGTTGTAGAAATCCGCGCGCACCGCCTCGGCCAGCATGCGCAGCATCAACAGCGCGACGATCGCCCCGAAGGCGAACTGGATCAGCATCAGGCCGGCATTGGCGAAGTAGGTCATGGTGCTCGATTCGTTCCCGGAATGCGGGTTCGTGGCAGGGGCGATGGAGGCGAGGATAACAAAGCCGCGCCACCGGACCGATGCGCGCCGGCGACCTTTTCGATCAGGATTCGTCCAGCGCCGCCGACAGTTCGCCACCGCGTCGCTCGGCGGCCTTCATCGCGCGCGCGACCAGTGCGTGGAAGCCGCCGTCCGCGAATGCGCGCAACGCCGCTTCGGTGGTGCCGTGCGGCGAAGTCACGCGCGCGCGCAGCCGTGCCGCCGGTTCATCGCCTTCCGCCAGCATGCGGCCCGCGCCCAGGCAGGTCTGCACCGCCAGCGCGCGGGCGGCTTCGCGCGCCAGGCCCAGCGATACCGCGGCGTCTTCCATGGCTTCGACCAGCAGGAAGAAATACGCCGGGCCCGAACCCGACAGCGCGGTCACCACGTCCATCTGTGCTTCGTCTTCCACCCAGCGCACGATGCCGGCCGCGCCGAGGACGCGTTCGGCCAGCGCGCGTTGTGCCGCACCGACCCGCGCATTGGCGCACAGGCCGGTGGCGCCCGCGCCGATCAACGCCGGCGTGTTGGGCATGCAGCGCACGATCGCCAGGTGCGCGCCCAGCCAGCGTTCCATTTGTTCGATGCGGATGCCGGCGGCGATCGAGATCAGCAACGGTCGCGCGGCTCGCAAAGGTTCCGCCAGCTGCGCACACACCGCGCGCATCATCTGCGGCTTGATCGCCAACAGCACGCAGGCCGCGCCGGCAATCGCGTCGGTGTTGTCCGCGAACGCGCGCACGCCGAATTCGCGGGCCAGTTCATCGCGCGCGTCGGCGCGCGGTTCCGCCACGGACAGGGTCGAAGCATCCGCACCGCGCCGGATCAACGCACCGATCAGGCTGCGCGCCATGTTGCCGCCGCCGACGAAGGCGATGGAGCGGGAATCCGGATGCTCGGGCATCGCTCGCGAACCTGTGTGCACGACAAGGCCGTGATTGTAGCGGCACCCGGGCGCGTACTCCGGGCTTTGCGCGTCGCGGCTCCGACACGCACGAGCGGCCGCAACCGCTCGTGCGCCTTGTCGTGCTTGCTTACTTCCCTGCCGTGTAGGTCAGGTCGGCGCTATAGCTGTCGACGTGGTCGGACGTGGTCTTGACCGCCTCGCCAAAGGACTTGCGCATGGCGTCCGTATCCGCTTGGCCATACACGCTTCCCACCATCTTCCAGAACGTCGGATCCGGGTCGGCGCCGAAGTCCGCCCAACTCTTGTTCGGAATCACCACGAGGTAATCGGGAGAGCCATCGTCGCCGCCCTGCACCGCGACTACCCGGTAGTAGTACGGCCACTTGGACTTGTCCGCTGCGGCGGCGGCTTTTTTCAATACCGAGGTGAACGCTTCATTGGCGGCGTGCCCTTGATTCAAGGTGAAGTAAAGCACGTGGATCAGCGGCGGTCGCATCTTGTTCTTGCCCCAATCCGCGGGCATGTGGCTCATCTCCGGCTGATCCACCATGAAGGCGCTGGTCTCGCTCTTGAGATGCGGGTTGGCTTGCGCACGCCAGACCGCGTCGCAGGGTTTCGACTGGGTTCTCAGCGTGTCGAAATCCGCCCATGTGTAAGGGCCGATGACGTACGAATACTTGTACGTGTCGCCGGTTTCATGGACATAGGCGTCCTCGTCGTATTTCACGCCATTGTCCCGCAGGCACTGATTGTAGGCCTTCACTCCGGCCTCATACGCATTCTGGTCGGCCGGCGCCACGGTGTCGCTCCAGTCCCGGGTGACCACACCCTTGTTCGCATCTGCCGCGTACGCGCCTGTGAAGGCGGAGAATGCAAGCGTCGACAACACACACGCAGCCAGGATCTTCATAAGTCCTCCGAACGTGTTGAGTTTGATTTGCAACGGCCCTTCGCCCACCCGGATTCAGTGGCGAAGCCGGGCGACTTTACGCTGTTCCCATGTGCTCGCCAGTGCCGTTTCCGCCCGGCCTCCGCGAGCCGAACAAGGCGGTGCCGACGCGCACCATGGTCGCGCCTTGCGCGATCGCGGCCTCGAAATCGCCGGACATGCCCATCGACAGGGTGTCGAGCTGCGGATGCATCGTGCGCAATCGCTCGAACAAGTCGCGCAGGCGGGCGAACGCATCATCGAGCGCGTGAGGGCCGGGCGCCGGAATCGCCATCAACCCGCGCAGGCGCAACCGCTGCGCCGGCGCGACTGCGGCCGCCAGCGCGGCCACTTGCGCGGGGGCGCATCCGGACTTGCTGGCCTCACCGTCCAGATTGACCTCGATCAGCACATTCAAGGGCGGCAGATGCGGCGGGCGCGCCCGATCCAGCAGGGGGACGAGTTTTTCCCTGTCCAGGCTCTGCAGCCAGTCGAAGTGGCGCGCCACCGCCTCGCACTTGTTGGACTGCAGGGGCCCGATCATGTGCCACTGCAGTGCGAGGTCGGACAGTTCGCGCTGTTTGGCCAGCGCCTCCTGCACGTAGTTTTCCCCGAAGTGTCGTTGACCCGCCGCGGCCAGTTCGCGCAGCGCGGCGGCAGGTTGCGATTTGGAGGCCGCGACCAGCGTCACATTCCGGTCGCCGGAAGCCGCGCCGATGCGGGCCAGCAAGCCTTCCAGGGCTGCGGCGCGATTCATGCTAGACACCCGTTTCGCGGATCACGGGCAAGCGTATACTCGCCCCGGGGTTGCACCGACGGCGCCGATTCGAACTGGGGGAGACGATCCATGGACATCGCGGAACTGCTGGCCTTTTCGGTCAAGAATAAGGCCTCCGACCTGCACCTGTCCGCGGGCCTGCCGCCGATGATCCGCGTCGACGGCGATGTGCGCCGCATCAACATCCCCGCGCTGGACCACAAGCAGGTACACACGCTGGTGTACGACATCATGTCGGACAAGCAGCGCCGCGATTACGAGGAATTCCTCGAAGTCGACTTCTCGTTCGAGATCCCCGGCCTGGCGCGTTTCCGCGTCAATGCCTTCAACCAGAACCGCGGCGCGGCGGCGGTGTTCCGCACCATTCCGTCCGAGGTCTGGACCCTGGAGGATCTGGCCGCTCCGAAGATCTTCAAGGAATTGATCGACCAGCCGCAGGGCCTGATCCTGGTGACCGGTCCGACCGGTTCCGGCAAGTCCACCACGTTGGCGGCGATGGTGGACCACATCAACAAGAACGAATACGGGCACATCCTCACCATCGAGGACCCGATCGAATTCGTGCACACCGCGCAGAAGTGCATGCTCAACCAGCGCGAGGTGCACCGCGACACCCACGGTTTCAACGAGGCGTTGCGTTCGGCGTTGCGCGAAGACCCGGACTTCATCCTGGTCGGCGAAATGCGCGACATCGAGACCATCCGGCTGGCGCTGACCGCGGCGGAAACCGGGCACCTGGTGTTCGCGACGCTGCACACGTCTTCCGCAGCCAAGACCATCGACCGCATCATCGACGTGTTCCCGGCCGGCGAGAAGCCGATGGTGCGCTCGATGCTGTCGGAGTCGTTGCGCGCGGTGATCTCGCAGACGCTGCTGAAGAAGGTCGGCGGCGGCCGCGTGGCCGCGCACGAAATCATGGTCGGCATTCCCGCGATCCGGAACCTGATTCGCGAGGACAAGGTCGCGCAGATGTATTCGGCGATCCAGACCGGCCAGCAGTACGGCATGCAGACGCTCGACCAGTGCCTGCAGGATCTGGTGAAGCGCGGTCTGGTCACGCGGCAGGAAGCGATCGGGCGCGCCAAGGCCAAGGACATCTTCAAATGAGTGCATGAGGCACTCATCCCGCGCAGGCGATGGATGCCGATGACACGGGTGCGTTTGCGGTGAATGGATGAGCGATTGTGCCGATTAACCTTCGCCTCATGCTGTCGTTGGGCAAGGTGTGCGTGGCTGGCGCGGCAGCGGTATTCGCGCTGGGGGTATGCGAAGCAGCGGTGCTCGCGGTGATCGGCTCGCGTTCGCGGGATGTGGCAGGCGGACGCACGGCGTCGCTGAATTTCCTGAAGGGCTTCACGTTGTATGTCACGCCCGGCGAGTATTGGTTGTTCATCGGCACGCTGGCATTGGCGGGGATCCTGTTCCTGCTGGGTTTGCTGTGCTACACGCGGGTGCGGCGCGCGGCAGCGGGAGTGACGGAAGTGCGGGACGGGCGGGAATGAATTTGCGGGAATGCCGTGCGGCGCTCCGCCGCGCGCATGTCGAACACGAGGGCCCTGTCGGGCCGGGGGTTGTGTCATGAGCAGCGTTGATTTCAGTTCGTTCCTCAAATTGATGGTGCACAAGAAGGCGTCCGACCTGTTCATCACGGCCGGCGTGGCGCCTTCGATCAAGGTGAACGGCCGCATCGTGCCGATCACGCAAAGCGCGTTGTCGCCGCAGGAATCGCGCGACATGGTGCTGAACGTGATGACGCCCTCGCAGCGCGAGGAGTTCGAGAAAACCCACGAGTGCCAGTTCGCGATCGGCGTGGCCGGCGTGGGCCGCTTTCGCGTGTCGTGCTTCTACCAGCGCAATTGCGTGGGCATGGTGCTGCGCCGGATCGAATCCAAGATCCCGACGGTCGAGGAACTGGGCCTGTTGCCGATCGTCAAGCAGCTCGCGATGACCAAGCGCGGCATCGTGATCTTCGTCGGCGCCACCGGCGCGGGCAAGACGACCTCGCTTGCCTCGATGGTCGGTTACCGCAACCAGAATTCCACCGGCCACATCATTTCGATCGAAGATCCGATCGAATACGTGCACAAGCACGAGGGCTGCATCATCACCCAGCGCGAGCTGGGCATCGACACCGATTCCTGGGAAAACGCGCTGAAGAACACCCTGCGCCAGGCGCCGGACGTGATCCTGATCGGCGAGGTGCGCACGCGCGAGACGATGGAATACGCCATCCACTTCTCGGAAACCGGGCATTTGGTGCTGTGCACCCTGCATGCGAACAACGCCAACCAGGCGCTGGAGCGCGTGATCCACTTCTTCCCCGAGAACGTCCGCGATCAGCTTTACATGGACCTGTCGATGAACCTGAAAGGCATCGTCGCGCAGCAGTTGATCCCCACACCGGATGGCAAGGCGCGCCGCGTGGCGATGGAAGTGCTGCTGGGCACGCCGCTGGTGCAGGACTACATCCGCAAGGGCGAGATCCACAAGATCAAGGACGTGATGAAGGAATCCACCAACCTCGGCATGAAGACCTTCGACCAGAGCCTGTTCGACCTGTATCAGGCGGGCGAGATCTCCTACGAGGATGCGCTGCGGCACGCCGATTCTTCCAACGAGGTGCGGTTGCGCATCAAGCTGGCGCAGGGCGGCGACGCGCACACGCTCAGCCAGGGTCTGGGCGAAGTGGAAGTGGAGGAAACCGAGAACATGGGCCGACGAATGTAGTCGGCGATCCCTGCTCCGGCGCGACATAACGCAAAAGGGCGGCCCATGGGCCGCCCTTTTTCATCTGAAGCGTGGTGCCGCGATCATTGCGTGAGCTGTACTTCGCCCTGGAGGTGCAGCCCGCCATCGTCCAGCGAAACCGTGGCATCCGCGCTGCGCAGCCACTGCGCGTAGGTGCGCATCATCTGGCTCTGCTGCTGCAACTGGGCCTGGAATTGCGGCGGCATGCGCGCCGCCAGCGAATCGCTGAAGTCGGCAAAGGTCGCGTACAGCTTGCCGTCGAAATGCATGCGCATCAGCCGGCTGCCGTCACCCGCGTCGGCCTTGAGCATGTCGCCGAGCTTGCCATCCTCGCCGTTGCCGAAAGCGAGCGCCAGCGAATGCGTGTCGGCGGCCAGCCATGCCTGGGTGTTGCCGCCGGCCAGCGGTTGCAGTTGCGGCGGCAGTGCGACCGCGATCGGCTTGCCGTCGGCCTTGACGTCCACCAGCGCGAGTTGCGGCAGGTTCTTCTGCATCTCGCCAAGCAGCGAAGCAGTGTCGGCGCTCGCGAGCTGGAAGCGGCCCGCCATTTGCGTCTGCGCCGCCGGGTTCGAGCCGAGCACGAGCTGGTCGAGCGTGAAACGCGCACCGAGGATCGACGCGGCCTGCGGCGGCAGTTGCTGTTGTTGCAGCGCGTTGGCCATGGCCTGGAAGCCCTGGTTGAGCATGGCGAGGCTCGGGCATTTGTACGGCTGCGCGGCGACCGCCTGCGCGCGCGCCTGCCAGAACGCCTGCAGCTTCTGCAGCGGCAGCACGATCACCACATCCAGCAATGAGCTGTCGGCCGCAGCGGTCATGCCCGGCACCGGCTGTTTCATTGCCATCAGCAAGCCACGCAATGGCGCCGACAGGGAAATATCCAGGCTGCCGCGGATCTGGTTGGCCTCGAATTGCTGGTAGCCGAAACTCGCCAGCGGCGCCTGCGCGCCGATGGAGGCGAACTCGGCGGGACAGGAAGGATCATCGTTCGGCGCCGACACGCCCAGCCCGGACGTGTAGGCGAGGGTGACCGGATCTTTCGGATCGGAGATCCGCGCCAGCAACTTCGGCAGATCGAGATAGCCGGAACCGTAATCGGTGTAACCATGGTCGGCATCGATTCTCGCCAGCGTGTCGGCCGCGCTGGAATCGGGTTTGCTCAAGCCGAGCAATTGCTTCAGCAACGCGGGCTCGGCATTCGCCGGGGCCAGCGTGGCCACCACCTGCTTGTCTTCCACGGCCAGCAACAGGTGCAGCTTGTCATTCGCACCGCCGATCACCCAATAGTCCTGGTTGTCCAGCCTGGCGGTCACGAACGGATGCCCGACGCTCTTCTCCATGCGCGCGACGAGCGCGCGGAAGGCGTTCGGATCGGCGAGTTCCATGCGTGCGACCGGCGCAATGCCGATGCCGTAGATGGCGAAATGCGCCGCCTGCGAGAAGCCGGTCGTCTTGACCACTTCCTCCGGCGACTTCATGTCGGCCATCTCCACGGCCACCTGGTCCAGCACGCGCGCGAGATCGGGATTGCGATCGCGCAACGAGTCCGCGATATGTTTGTAGCTGGCCGACGAGTACTGCATCAGCGTCGCGCTGCGCTTGATCCAGGCCTTCCGCACGTCGTCCGGCGCCGGCTTGAAGTTGGCGAACAGGTACGGCGTGTCCGCCGGCGCATAGGCCAGCGGCGCGTTGTCGTCCACGTGTTTGCCGCAACCGGCGATGGCCAGCAATGACGCCAGGCACACTATCGATGCGCAACGGCGCGCGGAAATTCTCATCGTGATTCTCCCCTGGAAAGTCCCCGCGCGATTATGCGGGGAGCGTGAGCGTTTCGGCCAGCACCGCCATCCGCACGAACACGCCATTGGCGACCTGTTCGAGGATGCGCGACTGCGGCCCGTCGGCGACTTCCGGCGCGATTTCCACGCCACGGTTGATCGGGCCCGGATGCAGCACCAGGCAATCGGGCGAGGCCAGCGCCAGCCGGCGCGCATCCAGCCCGTAACGCGCGAAATACCCGGCATCCGACGGCAGCAGTGCGGCGGACATCCGCTCTTTCTGGATGCGCAGCATGATCACCACGTCCGCGTCCTGCAGGGCCGCATCGAAATCCTCGACGAGCGTGCAATCCGGGAATTCGCGCAGGTCGTCGGGCAGCAACGCGCGCGGCGCGCACAGGCGGATGTCTTTTGCACCGAGCGCGGTCAATGCATGCACGTCCGAACGCGCGACCCGCGAATGCCGGATGTCGCCGCAGATCGTGACGCGCAGGTTTTCGAAATCGCTGCGATGCCGCCGGATGGTCAGCGCATCGAGCAGGCCTTGCGTGGGATGCGCATGGCAGCCGTCGCCGGCATTGATTACCGATACTTCGCTGCGCGCGTGGGCGGCGAGGTATTCCGGCATGCCGTTCTCGCCGTGGCGCACGATCAGCGCGTCCAACTGCATTGCCTCCAGCGTGTGCAGGGTGTCGAGCATGCTCTCGCCCTTGCTGGTGGAAGAACGCGAGACGTCGAAATTGACCACGTCGGCGCCGAGCCTGCGTGCGGCGATCTCGAACGAGGTGCGCGTGCGCGTGGAAGGCTCGAAGAACAGGTTCAAGACGGTGCGCCCGGCCAGCAGTTCGCGTTGCTGACCGCGCGCGCGGAAATCTTCCGCGAGATCGAGCAGGCGCACGATCCGCTCTCGCGGCATGTCTTGCAGGCTCAGCAAGTGTCGTGTCGTGCTCATGTCGGTTCCTGCAGCCAGGTTTCCAGGATCACCACCGCCGCCAGCGAATCGAGATTGGCCGCGTCGCGCCGGCGCGCGTTGCCGCTGGCGCGTTGTCCGGCGAAGCGTCGCGCGGCCTCTTGGGAAGTGTGGCGTTCGTCGATCAGGTGCACGGGCAATCCGTAACGTTGCTCCAGTTTGTGCGCGAAGGTGCGCGCGCCGCGCGCGATGGCCTGCTCGCCGCCGTCGAGCGTCAACGGCAGGCCGACCACCAGCGCTTCGGGGTTCCATTCCGTGCGCAAAGCGTCGACGCGTGTCCAGTCGGGCTCGCCGCCGCGTGCCGCCAACGCCTGCAGCGGTTGCGCGCTGGCGCTGATGGAGTTGCCGGAGGCAACGCCGATCCTGCGCGTTCCGTAGTCGAAACCGAGCACGCAACCATTCATGGAGCAGCCTGGAAAGCATCGCGAGCGAGACTGGCTTGTGCGTCGCCGGAGCGCAGGAACCGGAGTGTACACATCAGTACATGCGGATTCCGAGCACCGCCGGCGTACAAACCGGTGAGTGCAGCAGCTTTCCGGGCTGCTCTCACGCGTGGCCGGCGTAATTCGCCAACTGCGCCAGGTCCACGCCCACCAGCGACGCGGCGGCCTGCCAACGTTGCTCGATCGCGGTTTCGAACAGGATGCGATCGTCGGCTTCGACCGTCAGCCACGCGTTGTCGCGCAGTTCCTGTTCCAGTTGCCCTGCGCCCCAGCCGGCGTAGCCCAGCGCGATCAGCGCGCGGCCTGGCCCGTTGCCTTCGGCCATGGCGGCGAGAATGTCGCGCGAAGTGGTGACCATCAGCGCATCGTTGATGCGGAACGAGGAATCCCATTTGCGATCGTCCGGCGCGTGCAGCACGAAGCCGCGCTCGCCCTGCACTGGCCCGCCGATCAGCACTTGGGTGGCGGCCACGTCCTCGCGGGTGCAATGCATCTGCATCTGCGCCATCACGTCACCGAGCCGGTATTCCGAAGCGCGATTGACCACCAGGCCCATGCTGCCGTCCTCGCCGTGCTGGCAGACGAAGGTCACGCCGCGCGCGAAGTTCGGATCGCCCAGCGCAGGCATCGCGATCAGGAAGTGGCCGGTGAGGGACGAAATGGTCGGCATGATTCGATTGTATGCGACACGCGTCCGGCGTGCCGCGATCGGCTGCTCAGCGCGTCTGCAGCGCGTCGCCGGGCAGGAACTGCCAGGTTCGCGTGATGTACAGCTCGTCGATCTTGTCCGCGCTCGCATCATCGCCGTGCGGAATCGCCGGAAACGGCGCGGCCAGGTGCACGATGCGGATCGCGGCGTCGTCCAGCACCTTGTGTCCGGAACTCTGGATGATGTCGATACTCTTGATGCGGCCGTCGCGTGCCAGCCCCACGGTCAGCACCAGTTGCCCGTGCAGCCGGCGCCGGCGCGCCTCGTCCGGATAATTGAGGTTGCCCACGCGCTCGATGCGGCCGACCCACGCCTTCATGTAGGCGGCGTAGGCGTATTCGCGGGTATTGGCGGAGATGAATTTCTTGCGCGGCCGCTTTGCATAGGCCTGCTCCTCGGCGCGCACCTCCTGCGCCAGGCGGGCCATTTCGAGTTGGCGATCGATCGGCGTGGCGGACTGCCGCGGCGCGGTCCGGGTCTGCTCGCGGCGCTCGGGCGTGGTCGTGACCGTACGATCTGCGGGCGCGTCGGCGGCGAGGATGCGCGGCGCGCTGGCCGGGCTCGGCGCGGGCGCAGCCTGCTGCAGCGGCACCGGCGCGATGCCTTGCGTATCGGTGGGCAGCGGCCCGGAAAACCGCGCGCTCGGCCGTCGCGATTTGTCGCTGTCACCGCCGCCTGCGTTGTTCGACTGCGCCAGGAAATCCGCCTTGTCCGGTGCCAGCGCGTTGGCGGTGTTCAACAGGGTGACATCCAGCGCCGGCAGGCTGGGCTTGGGCTTGGCCAGTTCGAAGCCGATCCCGAGGATCAGCACCGCATGCACGACGAGCGAAAACAGCAGCGTGACGCTGAGCCGGTCGGCGCCGTCCGGTGGCACCGATGGAGAAGCGATGATGGTGGCCTCGTTCACGCGCGCTTGCGTTACGCGGATTCGGCAGCGCGCTCGCTCCGCCGTTCGATCGCATCGAACAACAGGCCGGCGATGTTGAGGCCGTACAACGCATCCAGTTCACGCACGCAGGTCGGCGAGGTGACGTTGATCTCCGTCAGCCAGTCGCCGATCACGTCCAGTCCCACGAACAGCATGCCGCGGCGCGTCAGTTCCGGCCCGACCTGGGCGGCGATCCAGCGGTCGCGATCGGTGAGCGGCACGCCTTCGCCGCGTCCGCCTGCGGCGAGGTTGCCGCGGAAGTCGCCGCCTTGGGGGATGCGCGCCAGCGCATACGCGACGGGCTCGCCGTCCACCAGCAGGATGCGCTTGTCTCCGGCGCTGATCTCCGGGATGAACTTCTGTGCCATCGCGAAGCGTTCGTCGTCACCGACCAGCGTCTCGAGAATGGCGTTGAGGTTCGGGTCGTCCGCGCCCGAGCGGAAGATGCCGCGGCCGCCCATGCCGTCCAGCGGTTTGAGCACGATCTGGCCGTGCTCGCGCGCGAACCGGCGCAATTCGCCGCGGTCGCGCGCCACCAGTGCCGGCGCGCAGCATTGGGGAAACCACTGCGCCGCCAGCTTCTCGTTGAAATCCCGCAGGCCCTGCGGTGCGTTCACCACCCGCACGCCCTCGCGCGCGGCGAGATCCAGCACTTGCGTGTCATACAGGAACTGGGCATCGACCGGCGGATCCTTGCGTGCCAGCACCAGGTCGGCCTCGGCCAGAGGTCGCCAGCGGGTTTCGCCCAGATCGAACCACGCCGCGGGGTCGTCCTTGACCTTCAGCGGCGCCAGCCGTGCCCACGCCCGGCCGTCGCGGACGGCCAGGTCTCCCTGCCGCATGTACAGCAGGGCGTGGCCGCGCCGCTGTGCTTCCAGCAGCAAAGCCAGGGTGGTGTCCTTTTTCGGCTTGATGGCACCGATGGGGTCCATCAGCACTGCTATGGTGTCGGGCATGATCGGTCAAGCGTGACGGGTGGTCGAATCTTCGCACGGCGCATGAAAGAAACCCGAGGGTTCGCCGTGCACCTGCAATGTGCGCCACTGAACATTTTTCGTGGAATTGGCGGCACGCATATTGCTTTCCTCAACGGGTTTTCGTGGCGGGGACGCAAGGCGTGAACGATATAGCGAACCATGGCAGCCTGATCGGGCTGAAAGTGATGGTCATTGACGACTCCAAGACCATCCGTCGCACCGCCGAAACCCTGCTCAAGAAGGAGGGTGCCGACGTCGCCACCGCGGTGGACGGTTTCGAGGCGCTCTCCAAGATCACCGACCTCAAGCCCGACATCATCTTCGTCGACATCATGATGCCCCGTCTGGACGGCTACCAGACCTGTGCCCTGATCAAGAACAACCGCAGCTTCCGCGCCACGCCGGTCATCATGCTGTCCTCCAAGGACGGCCTGTTCGACAAGGCGCGCGGGCGCATCGTCGGCTCCGAGCAATATCTGACCAAGCCGTTCACGCGCGAGGAACTGCTCGGCGCGATCCGCCGGCACGTGCAAACCGCAACAACCTGATTGTCGCCGCGCCATAGCGGCCCGAGGGAAACATGGCTCACATTCTGATCATCGACGATTCGCCCACCGACGTGAAGGTGCTTTCGACCGCACTGGAGAAGGCCGGCCACAAAGTGACCGCCGTCGCCGACGCCGAAACCGGCATCACCACCGCGAAGCGCGAACAACCCGACCTGGTGTTGATGGACGTCATCATGCCCGGCATGAACGGCTTCCAGGCCACGCGTACGCTGTCGAAGGACCCGCAGACCAGCTCCATCCCGGTGCTGATCGTCACCACCAAGTCGATGGAGACGGATCGCATGTGGGGTCTGCGCCAGGGCGCCCGCGATTTCCTCACCAAGCCGGTCGGCGACAAGGACCTGCTTGCGCACATCAACAAACTCCTGCCCACCGCGGCCTGATCGTCCTCGCATGTCGAAGAAGCGCACCAGGAAGTCCAGCCACGGCAGCCGGCTCGCGACGGCCGGCGTACCATCGGCGGCCGAAACCGCACAGATGGTCGTGGTCGAACCGGAGGCGCAGGACGTGATCACCGAAGTTTCCGATGCCGCGGAAGCAACGCCGAATGCCGCGAAGCCCGCGGATCTGATGCGTGCGAAATCCGATCGCGCATTGCTCACGAGTTTCGAGGCATTGGTCGATTACGAGCGGCGCTCGCTGGCGCACGTCGCCGGCGTGCCGGAACAGATCGAGGCCGCAGGCCTGTGGCGCGGCATCGGTTTCCGCATCGGCGAACGTTCGTTCGTGAGCAGCATCCACGAAGTGAACGAAGTGCTGGGCATGCCTTCCGCACTGACGCCGGTGCCGGCCACCCGCCACTGGTTGCTGGGCGTGGCGAACGTGCGCGGCAATCTGATCGCGGTGGTGGACCTGAAACAGTTTTTGCTGGATCAGCGCACGCACATTTCCGACCGCAGCCGCGTATTGTGGGTGAAGCAGGCGGGCGGCGGCGTGGGCTTGCTGGTGGACGAAGTGCTGGGTCAGCGCAATCTGACCGACGAGCAGCGCGTGGACGCGGAAGGGGAATCCGACGAGCGGATGGCGCGCTTCGTCACCGAGAACGTGACCCTGTCGGGGGCGCGAGTCGGCATGTTCAGCATGGTCGAACTGACGCGAGCGAGCGAGTTCCAGCAGACCGCGGTTTGAACGATCCGGGGAGCAGCATCGAAACCGGATTTTCGTCCCCTTGAGTCAAGGGGGCTGTCAAATGTGAACAGCAACGCTGTGAGCATGTGACGGGGGTTGTGGGGATGCGGAAGTCACGCGCGAAGCCGGACGTCCCATCGAACGAATTTGGGCATTGGAGCGTGAGGTATCAATCATGAGCGCGATTTCGGGAGCAGTACGGGGGCGCAAGTCGTCCGCCCAGACTTGGCTGATCGTCCTGCTGGTGGTGGCGATCGTGGTGGCCGGTCTGGACTTCGCCTTGCTCAATATCCGCAACGGCGATGACCGCAAGGCCGCCGCGCTGACCACGCAGGTGCAGGTGGACTCGCAACTGGTGGCGAAGTTCGCGATCGAATCCGCAGGCGGCAACATCAATTCCTTCCAGGAGCTGGAAAGCACCCGCAACGAAATCGATGCCGCGATCAAGCATCTCAACAGCGGGGATCCCGCCACCGGCATGCCTGCCTATGGCAGTGCGCTGGGCATGGGCGGCGCGATGACCGATCTCACCAAGGCCTGGACGCGTCTCAATGGCGATCTCGGCAAGATCACCGCCAACAAGGACGCGGTGCTGGATTCCGCCGCACAAGCGGACACCTTCAGCCAGAAGATGCCGCTGCTGAATTCGCGCATCAACGAAGTAGTGAACATCCTGCAGCAGCGTGGTTCGACCGCGCAGATCTACGATGCCTCGCAACAGATGGTGCTGGGCGACCGCTTGATCCGCCGCGTCGGCGACGTGTTGCAAGGCGGGGAGAATTCCGGCGCCGCTGCCGACGGATTGACGCGCGATTCCGCCACCTACGGCAGCGTGCTGACGCAACTGGCCGCCGGCGTTCCGCCGGAAGGCAAGCCGATCCTGGCGGACGTGCAGAAGACCTGGTCCGAGTTGGACGCGCCGGTGCACAAACTGATCGCCGCCGCGCCGACGCTGGTGGCGGTGAAGGACGCCGCCAACCAGGCGTCGCTGGATTCCGGCGACGTGCTGGGCAAGGCCAAGACCGTGGCCGACACGCTGGGCAATGTGCGCTCGGCGCCGACCAAGTTCTATGTGTTTCCGAACGTCTGGATTGGCGTGCTGTGCGCGCTGGCGGCGGTGGTCCTCGCGGTACTGCTGGCGATCAATTTCGTGTACAGCGAGCGTCGCCGTTCGGTCGACAGCCGCAGCCTCAACGAACGCAACCAGCAAGCCATCATGCGGCTGCTCGACGAAATGGGATCGCTCGCGGAAGGCGACCTCACAGTCAAGGCGACCGTCACCGAGGACATCACCGGCGCGATCGCGGACTCCGTGAACTTCGCGGTGGAAGCGTTGCGCTCGCTGGTGACCACGATCAACGAGACCGCCGTGCAGGTGTCGGCGGCCGCGCAGGAAACGCAGGCCACCGCCATGCACCTGGCCGAAGCCGCGCAGCACCAGGCGCAGCAGATCACCTCGGCTTCCGCGAAGATCAACGAGATGGCGGTGTCCATCGACCAGGTGTCGAAGAACTCCGCCGACAGCGCCGAGGTGGCGCAGCGCTCGGTGCAGATCGCGTCCAACGGCGCGGCGATCGTGCGGCAGTCGATCAGCGGCATGGATTCGATCCGCGAGCAGATCCAGGAAACGTCCAAGCGCATCAAGCGCCTCGGCGAGTCCTCGCAGGAAATCGGCTCGATCGTCGAACTCATCAACGACATCGCCGAGCAGACCAACATCCTGGCGCTGAACGCAGCCATCCAGGCCGCATCCGCGGGCGAGGCGGGCCGCGGCTTCGCGGTGGTCGCGGACGAAGTGCAGCGACTGGCCGAACGCGCGACCGGCGCCACGAAGCGCATCGAAACGCTGGTGCAGACCATTCAGACCGATACCAACGAGGCGGTCAGTTCGATGGAGCAGACCACCACGCAGGTGGTGAATGGTGCGCGCCTCGCCGAGGATGCCGGCACCGCGCTGGGCGAAATCGAAAAGGTGTCGAACAACCTCGCCGGACTGATTCAGGGCATCTCCAGCGC